>ERZ780141.832-NODE-832-length-20936-cov-21.904315_pt1 | contig 20936 bp, 19 predicted proteins | sample MGYA00433080_ERZ780141 | MGnify/ENA primary metagenome ERZ780141 (study PRJEB29588, sample SAMEA2154047) | human gut metagenome | biome: human gut; feature: human-associated habitat; material: faeces | place: Denmark | collected 2008/2010 ... | reverse complement strand
AGTTCAATTCTGACAACACATACCGTCTGAACTTGGAAGAGACCAAGGCCAAGATCGGTGCTCTGGAATATATCCAGAACGAATTGAACGGAGTTGAAAATCTCGCAAAATAATGAAGATTCTGGTTACCGGTGCCAAAGGATTCGTAGGAAAGAACCTTTGCTGCCAACTGAACAACATAAAAGAAGGCAAGGCCAGCTGCTACGGAGACCTCCAAGTCGATGAAGTATTTGAATACGACATTGACTCGACTCCTGAGCAGCTGGACAGCTGGTGCGGCGAATGCGATTTCGTCTTCAACCTCGCGGGCGTGAACCGGCCGAAGGACAATGACGAGTTCATGAAGGGAAATTTCGGTTTCGCATCCACATTGCTCGACACATTGAAAAAGCACCACAACACTTGCCCTGTGATGCTTTCCAGTTCACAACAAGCCTCATTGACAGGACGTTTCGGCAACAGCGAATACGGCAGGAGCAAGAAAGCCGGCGAGGATCTTTTCCTCGAATACGGCAAGGAGACCGGTGCGGAAGTGCTCGTCTACCGTTTCCCGAACCTTTACGGAAAATGGTGCCGCCCGAACTACAATTCGGCCATCGCCACCTTCTGCAACAATATCGCCAATGGCCTCCCTATCCAGGTTAATGACAGAAGCGTCCAGATGGAAATCCTCTATATCGACGATCTTGTCGAGGAGATGATCTGCGCGCTCAAAGGTCAGGAACATCATTGCGAATTCGAGGGACTTGACGTACTGCCATCCGCTGAAGGACGTTATTGCTATTGTCCTGTCACTCACAAGACTACGCTTGGGGAAATCGTTGATACCATATATGAATGTGCACGTGCTGTGCGTGCTGTGCCGGATTCTGCGGAAGGACCTTCGACGGCTCTCGAAATGCCGCAAGACGGTATGCGTTATCGCCTGATGTCCACATTCCTCAGCTACCTGCCGAAAGAAAAGGCGATTTTCGATTTGAAGATGAACGTGGATCCGCGCGGGTCGTTTACCGAACTCGTACACACGCTGAATTGCGGTCAGGTAAGCATCAACATTTCCAAGCCGGGCATCACGAAAGGAGAGCATTGGCACAACTCGAAATGGGAACAGTTCATCGTGGTTTCCGGCCATGGGCTCATCCAGATGCGCAAGGAAGGCACGGATGAAGTCCTGAACTACGAAGTAAGCGGTGACAAGATCCAGTCTGTCATCATGCTCCCGGGCTACACTCACAACATCATCAATCTTTCCGAGACCGAAGACCTCGTGACCGTAATGTATTGCAACGAAGTCTTCAATCCTGAAAGACCTGACACATATTTCGATAAAGTGGAGAAATAAAGAAATGGAAAAGACACCTAAATTCGATTATTCAGATATTCATTGGAAGGAGAACGGCAAACTCAAGCTCTGTATCGTAGTAGGTACGCGCCCTGAGATTATCCGCCTGGCAGCTGTCATCACAAAATGCCGCCAGTATTTCGATGTCATCCTCGCCCATACCGGCCAGAACTACGACTACAATCTGAACGGCATCTTCTTCAGGGACCTCAAACTCGCTGAACCTGAAGTCTATATGGATGCAGTCGGTGACGACCTCGGCGCGACATGCGGCAACATCATCAACTGTTCATACAAGCTTTTCGCCCAGACCAAGCCGGACGCAGTACTGGTTCTCGGTGACACGAACAGTTGTCTCTCAGTCATTGGCGCGAAACGTCTTCACATTCCGATTTTCCACATGGAGGCCGGCAACCGCTGCAAAGACGAGTGTCTCCCGGAGGAAACCAACCGCCGCATCGTTGATATCATATCCGATGTGAACCTGGCATATTCCGAGCATGCACGCCGCTACCTTGCCGACTGCGGACTTCCAAAGGAGCGCACCTATGTCACAGGCTCCCCTATGGCCGAGGTGCTTCATAACAATCTCGCCGAAATCGAGGCAAGTGATGTCCACAAACGTCTCGGTCTGGAGAAAGGCAAATATATCTTGTTAAGTGCTCACCGCGAGGAAAACATCGACACGGAAAAGAACTTCCTCAGCCTTTTCAATGCCATCAACAAACTGGCAGAGAAATACGACATGCCTATTCTCTACAGCTGCCATCCGCGCAGCCGCAACAGACTGGCGTCCAGTGGTTTCAAGCTCGACCAGCGTGTCATCCAGCACGAGCCTCTTGGATTCCACGACTACAACTGCCTCCAGATGAATGCTTTCGCAGTGGTCAGCGACTCCGGCACCCTCCCTGAAGAAAGTTCATTCTTCACCAGCGTAGGCCATCCGTTCCCTGCCATCTGCATCCGCACCTCCACCGAGCGCCCTGAGTCTCTCGACAAAGCTGGATTCATTCTCTCCGGCATCGACACCAATGGACTGCTTCAGTCTGTTGAGACTGCCGTAGAATTAGTGAAGAATGGTGACTACGGCACACCGGTTCCAGACTACACCGACGAAAACGTCAGCACGAAAGTCGTGAAGATAATCCAGAGCTACGTGGGCGTGGTTAACAAGATGGTTTGGAGGAAATTCTGACCATTGTACTCTCAAACAGTGCATTTTACGATGAGTAAGCAGATCAAACTATTATAATCTTTTGGAATATTGTAATTTATGAATATATTTGCATTAAGAATTTGAAGATATGTTGGGAATTAAGGAACATATGGTTATTGTAACCGGGAAATTTGCTGCAGCAGTAAGAAAAGCAGCAAAGGACTCGGTCGTTGCAAATTCTAAACAAGTATCTCAAAAAAAAGACTCGGGAGAAAAGAAGTATCATTTCGATTGGAAATAATGATTTAGTTTGTGATTTCGAATCCTTGAAATCTTTTTCTTGTGGAATTCAACCACTGGATGAGTTTATTCATTCTGAACTGGAAATATATTCAAAGAATCACTATTGCTCGGCTTATTCAGTTTCAACGAAAAATAGAAGCGATGATGTAGTAGCGGTATTCGCGTTGGCATTTGACTCGATAGTCCTTGAGACAGATGATTTTGAGGAAATGAATAGCGGAATCTCTGATACTTGGAGACCTAAAGTTGAGGAAAATCATAGAATAAAATTCGAAAACAAGTCCGTTTATCCGGCTCTGGAAATCGCTTATTTGGCAGTGAGAGAAGATTACCAGCACAAAAATTTAGGAAAAGCGATTGTTGATGAGATTGCCGCATACGCAAAACGGCAGACATTGGCAGGATGCGTATTTCTGACAGTTAAGGCGTATCACACAAGTAATCATAGCGCTCTCGGATTTTATCAAAAGTGTCATTTCGCAAAACTTACTCCTCGCCAACAAGGTGAAGTGTGGCCAATGTTCAGAACATTATGGTGCGATGAATAATGGTTCCCTCTAGCTGAATGACTCTGACGAAAACAGCAATTAACGGCAACTCTGAATTCAGAGCGCTAAAGATGGCTTTGAAGTATTTATTGGACAACCAGTACAATATGGATATTTCTGAGCTGGCACGGATTTTTGGTGGTGAAGAACAAGAAACGAATCACCCACTGTAACGGATTGCATCAAAGGCGTAACAGCATTATTTACAATAAGTACGCAGTTCTGAAGGTCTTATGAAGAGAGCGTTTTCTGATTCGCTAAAAGTGAAAACATTAACGGTAATTCCGCGAGGAATGTGGTTCGATACCACCAGCAGCTACGAAATGAAATTCCATACAATGACAGCAGGTATAACACTTGTAATCTCGGACATGTCGAGGCTAGGGGGAAACTGCTATTCTGCACATTTTCTTTGGCAATCATGTGGAAAATGTGGTGTGGCTGGCGCTGACGGTCTGAATAGAACAAAGGTGCGTTTGGCTGCCGCCTGACACGGAAACATGTAGTCAAAGCGAAGCTCTTGCTGGTGAACTGTACCCTTGTCATGAAAAGCAGACAAAAAAATCCGGACGAAACGACCGGAAAAAGATATATAATTGAAATTTTGATGAGTCGGACGCAGAAATTGAAGGGATTGTCTGCTGCTTCGCTCAGATTGAAAACATTAAACGGCAATCTCTAACATAAATCAGACTATCAAGTCTCTTATGACATAATCGAAATGATTACCCATGGCAAAGACTAAACTATCAATTTCACTCATTAAAAAAAATATCACCAATCTATCTGATATCGTCAGAGTAGACGACTGCACTCATATACAACTCCCTGAGATTGGTGACTTTTATTACAAAAATTCTAGACAGAAAGATCCTGATTGGTTGGAAAACTTTTTTCACGGTCAGTTAGGAGAGACCCCTGTATTAAAGACCTCTTTTGTCCAAGCTCTTTTGGTCATTAAACGTGATTATAACGAGGAATCTAGGTTCTTTGCAATCGCTTTCGGTTATGGAAGGAATCTTCTTATTCCTGGCGCTACAGAACCTCGATTTGGTCTCAAAACTACTCTCAACACTATTGATCCTAAACAACTCCGCAGTTTAGATAAAAACAGCTTGGAGGCTATACCTACTAAAGACCGAGTACAATCCAGCAAACTCTCAGAATTAGAAGTATTCAACCTAGATACGGAGCGGGATATACTTCGTAGCTTAACAGCAAAAACACTGGCAGACAAAGTTGACGACTTTGGAAGCACATTATCCGGTTCAGACACTCTTCATTTTTCTCAAGAAGTTGACATCTATTCGATAAACGTTCTTCTTGATAAGTGTTACGATCAATACAAGTCTGATGCCTATAAGCAGCATTTCGAATGGATTGATCATCTTGAGCATATCAAAGAGCCAGGACTTATAGCTAATCTCGATGAAAACCTTGTCAATATGATTAACACTCGCAATCTTGAGACAGTATGGATGGCCGCTCCTGAGCTCCTTAGCTGGGAGGATCAACTCACCTTCCATTTAGGCGGTCGGAATCAGATATATGATGATCTTGATATCGAGCAAGTGCTAACTCTCATCTATGGCAATCGCATGGATCTTACCATTAGAGATTTCAAACAAAAGCGAGTAATGGTTAAGGATGCGAATGGTGTTAAGGTGGGTGATTGGCCATATTATCGTTGCATCTATGGTGAAGTAATCAATAATGGCTCTCTTTATATGCTCAATGAAGGAGAGTGGTATAAAGTTGAGGATAACTACAACCGACAGGTAATCGATTACTATAATAATGCTGATCTTTTCTCTAAACGTCTTATTGAAAGCAATGTAGCAGAGTCAGAAGGATCCTATAATGAGCGCTTGGCAAAATCAGACTCTTCTTACTGCCTAATGGACAAACAACTTGTAAAGACAGGCGTTCCGCAAAATGAGATAGAACTATGTGATGTATATTCACAAGAAAAATGTCTGATTCATGTCAAAAAAGGTCATGGTTCATCCGTATTAAGCCATTTGTTTAATCAAGGGTTTGTTTCTGGCTCAATGTTGTTACAAAAAACATTCAGGAAAGAGGTGAACAAACAATTGAAGAATACAGCGCTTCGAGGTAATCCAGCGCCGAACAATTGGCTTTTCCCTGAAGGCAATGATTATAAGCCAAATGACTACACCATTGTTTATGGTATCATAACAGGGAAGAATACTAATCGTCCAAAGATTCCATTCTTCAGCAAAGTTATATTCCGGCAGATTGCTATTACGCTGACAAATCAGGGTTATAATGTTTGTCTTTCAAATATTGCATATGCCCGAACAACAGGAACTACATAGAGTTCAATCAGAAAGAACTACAACTTATTATCTTCATATTGATATCTGTCAAATCGTCGGAGCTAAACAACAGTAGGCGCCAAACACTTACTAGAAGTTAAAGCATTAAACGTCAATCACAATCAGCCGAGAGCCAACAATATCTGAAGTATATATTCACAGGATAATTGTAAAAGCAACACCGCATTACAAAAATAGTTCGACAACACAAATTCAGAGGCTAGGTGATCTCTCAACCTTCAGGTGCGAAATAATGTCACTATATATGATGAATAAACGACAAACGACAATAAATTTTTATACTAACATTCTGGCTTTAATCGCCAATGTATTTGTTGGCATCTATTATACGCCATATCTGGTAAATAGCTTAGGGTTAGCCGCCTATGGGATACTACCGATTGCTCTTATTATCAACCAATATATTAGTGTTGCTACACAAACCCTAACCCATGCATTTACCCGCTTTTATAGCGTGTCTATACAAAAAACTGATTATGACGAAGCATCAAAAGATATATCAACATCTTTTGCTGTGGTATTTTTAATTAGCCTATTAATCCTTCCTATTGCTATTTGGATTATTGATGATGTTGATGAATTATTTCAAATTCCATATGGTCTCGAATCAAGCGCACGACTATTAATAGGCTACTCAATTTTAAGTTTTATCCTTTCATTATTTTCTAGCCTACTTAATGTGACATTATATGCAATCAATAGATTAGACTTAATGAATGCGATGAAAATAATCCGAGCCGTTTTTAAGTTAGTCTTCGTTATTATCCTATTTGAATATATTCGAATCGATGTTTCATTAGTCGGTTTATCCAATTTGATAATCGAAATATTAGTTTTGATTATTAGTATTTACCTTTTCTTTAGATATAAACCTGCTGCTGTTCGTATCTCGCCATCACTTTTTAATAAAGCCATTCTCTATTCCATTTTAGGAATGTCCATTTGGGTCTTACTACAAGTTTGTGGAGACACGTTGCTTTACAGAACAGACAATCTAATTGTCAACCATTTTTGGGGGTCAGAAGCTTCTGGAGCACTGGGGGCTGTAAGTGAAATTGGCAGCTATGTAACGGTGATTGTAAATGTAATCGGTTCTTTATTTGGGCCTTTAATCCTTATAGCGTATGCAAGAGGAAATCATAAGGAGGTCAAATCTTTATTCGTAGAACAATCTACAATTGTTGGATGCTTATCATCTGTGCTAGCTGGCATCATCTCTGGGTGTGGGTACATCATATTGAAAGTATGGCTTGGAAATGGAATGGAAGAATATTGTTGGTGGCTAGTACTCAAAATGATTGTGCTTCCATACTATGCAGCTGGCGGCATAATGGCTTTTGTATATAGATCTTGGAATAAGGTTAAATTTCCAGCCATTGGCACCTTAATCCTAGGCGTTATGGATATTTCATGCCTCATCACAATATGTAAATGTTTTTATCCACACAATGCATTGATTATACTGATTATAAATACTGTTTTTTCGATATGCCAATGTTTCATACTAAATGCAGTTGCAGTATCTAGAATATATAAAGAATGCAAAAGAAATCTTGCAATAATATTTATAAAAATTACCGGAGCATTCATTTCTTGTTATATTATAGGAAAAATAACTTCATCATTTGTACAAATCCAGACATTATTCCAACTAGGTGTATTATTGGTTCTCCTAGGAATAAGTTTATTCGTTTTCATTGTATTCACATTTTATAACAAAACCGAACGAAATCATCTAATTAATCTGATAAAATAGTTATGCCGAAAGTAACAGTTTGTATACCCGTATATGGTGTCGAAAAGTATATTGCAAGATGCGTTAGAAGTCTATTTAGACAGACCCTTGATGATATTGAATTTATTTTCGTGGACGATTGCACTCCTGATCTTTCCATCAAAATATTAAAAGAAATAATAGAAGAATCAAAACCTCTTATCAATGAGAAAAAATATATCGTAAGAATTGAACGCATGCCGACGAACAGCGGCCAAGCCGCTGTTCGTCGGCATGGGATCCAATTAGCAACTGGAGATTACATTACTTTTTGCGATAGTGATGATACTATTCCTCAATATGCTATAGAGACATTATATAATGCCGCACTTGAAAGTAGAGCAGATATCGTATCTGGAGACATGGAGTGGATTTTTGATGATGGTTCAAAAAAATGCATACCTATTAGCTTGCTGCATGGCTCTGATCCAGAATCCGTATATCGCGCCCTTCTCCACAAAGAGTATTCGCACACACTTTGTAGCAAGTTGTTTTCAAACGGCCTACTCAACGGGTTTGAATACACCACCCTCTTACATGCTACGAATGGAGAAGATGGCATGTTGTTTTATCAGGTCTTACAACATGCAAAAAAGGTCGTGCATATCAACAAGACAGTATATGACTATTACCAAAATAATCAATCCTCGACTCATGTCAGATTTAAAACAAACGCACTCAATAGTATTATTCAACTTAATAAAATCCGCTTAAACACTTGTGGTAAAATTGAAAGTTTAAAAGATGATACTTGGGTGTATGTTTCATCAGTTTTGAATGAGCTTGTAGGGGATGGATATAATAAAGATGGAACTCTTAAAAGGATCATTCACAAAGAAGGAATGGATGAATTTATTAATCCTTTTAGAATGTTTTTGCATTACCCTTTTAATATATATGTGAGAACAATCACTCGTAGAATTATTAAACCATTATTTGTTAGGTCATAATGAAAGTACTTATAGCCGGAGACCTTGCTCCAGTAGAAAGGCTCGAAGAAAAGATTTTACTTAAAAAATTCTCGGAAATATTTCCTGACAATCTTCGTAGAATAATAAAGTCAGCCGATTATTCATTCGTAAACTTCGAGTGTCCTATCATAGAAGACGGATATCAGCCAATACCTAAATGCGGTCCCAATCTCAGCTGCATACCGGAATCAGCCGAAGCTATTAGATATGCGGGATTCACTAGCGTAACCATGGCAAATAACCATATTCTAGATTTTGGCGCTAATGGGCTATATAAAACAGTAGAATGTTGTAAAAACAATGCCCTGCATATAGTTGGAGTAGGTAAGAACTTGGAGGATGCAAATAAAGTTCTATATCTGGAAAAAGATGGAAAACGTCTTGCTGTCATCAATTGTTGCGAACATGAATTTTCAATCGCTACTGATACAGCGGCTGGAGCGAACCCATTGAACCCGATTCGTCAATTCTATGCTATACAAGAAGCGAAGGGAAAAGCTAATTATGTTCTTGTCATCGTACATGGAGGACATGAACATTACCAACTGCCCTCTCCTCGTATGCAAGAGACTTACCGCTTTTTCATAGATGCTGGCGCAGATGCCGTGATTAATCACCACCAACATTGTTATTCCGGGTATGAAATATATCATCACAAACCTATTTTTTATGGCATAGGAAATTTTTGCTTTGATGAGAATGGACAGAGGGAGTGCTTTTGGAATGAGGGATATATGGTCAAACTGGAATTTGGAAATGACAACATTGATTATGAATTAATACCTTATACTCAATGTAATGAAACCGCTTCAGTTGATTTGGTGCAAGATAAAACTATATTCTCAAAAGACATTGCGAAACTCAATGAGACAATTAGCAATCCGTTGCTTTTAAAAGAAGCGTCTGAACGTTATTATGAATCTACAATCGGAGTCTATAACTCATTGATCCAACCTTATAATAATCGAGTTTTCAACAAACTGTTTTCAATGAAAATTTTGCCTTCGCTATTTTCAAACGACAAAAAGATTAAATTGCTTAATAACATTAATTGTGAATCTCATCTAGATAGGTTTATCTTTGCCCTCAAGAAACTGACTCTAAAAAACTAATTTTTTATGGATTATATAGTGGCACCACAATGGCATGGTGCGAATAAAAAAGGTACAGAGATTGGTGCTCAACGTGTAGCTGAGCTATTCAACAAGGAGGGCGACTCAGAATTAATCAAACTATCCATTCCGGAGGACGCCAACGAAGATGACAAACTGATGCCTCATTTCAATGTCATTGACGATGCGAACCGTTCCATCTGCGAATCTGTTAACGCAGCATTGTCTGCAGGTAATAAAGTTGTTACTATCGGTGGAGATCACTCAGTGTCTTGGGGTTCGATATCTGGCGCATTAACTTTTAATCCAGAAGTTGGAGTCATATATATTGATGCCCATGGTGATTGTAACATTGCCGAACGTTCTCTAACTCACCATATTCATGGAATGCATATGGCCTATTTGATGGGATTCGGAGACAGTAAATATGTTAGTCGATATACTCATCATTTGCTCCCTGTTAAGAACATTATTTACGTAGGAGCGAGAAGTTTAGACCCATACGAGGTGGAATTGTTTCAAAATAATGATATAGCGCAGCTATCCAGTGATCTTATCAATTCAAATCGACAAGACACCCTAGAGAGCATTAGCAAATTCATGTCTCACTTCAAGCAAATCCACATCAGTTTGGATATTGACGTGCTCGATCCTTCTTTAGCACCAGGTACGGGAGTCCCGGAAGTTGGAGGAATTTCTGAAGAATCATTATTCGAAATCTTGGACGCAATTATAAAAACTGATAAAGTAAGGTCTTTAGACCTTGTTGAATATAATCCATTATTTGACATTGATTATCGCACCGAAAAAATCATAGAGAGACTGGTTAAAAGACTAAGTCGTATATAAGTTTAAAACACATCGTAAAAATTCAAAGAATGCAAAATATAGTCACTTACATTAAAAAGCCAAAGACGTTAGGTTTGGCTATTCTTTCTCATTTCGGAACGTGGCTTCCAGATTCATTGTATCTGAAGATAATGTTCCGCCTGAAAATGGGATATACACTAAATCTTAAAAAGCCCCAAACTTTCAATGAAAAACTGCAATGGTTAAAATTATATAACCGCAAGCCAGAATATACACGGATGGTGGATAAATCGGAAGCCAAAACAGTAGCTGAAAATATACTGGGAAAGGGTTATGTAATTCCGACACTTGGTGTTTGGAATAAATTTGAAGAGATTGATTTCAACTCACTTCCTGATAGTTTCGTTCTAAAAACCACTAATGGCGGCGGTGGCGGTGGTGTTATTATTTGTCGCGATAAGAGCAAACTGAATCTAGCGTCTGCTGCAGAACGACTAAAATCTTCCTTAAAAGCAAATATCTATCGTCATCTTAAAGAATGGCCATATAAAAATGTAAAGCCAAGAATAATAGCAGAGAAATTTATGGTTGACGAAAGTGGCGAATTACGCGACTATAAATTCTATTGTTTCAATGGTGAACCGAAAGTTTTTTTGGTGGCAAGCGAAAGGTTTTCCGGACACCGTACGTATTTTGATTATTTCGATATGGAAGGGAATCATCTACCCTTTACTCAAGGAGGAATGAATAATCCTGTCACCCCAGCGCTTCCATCTACTTTTGAGGAAATGAAACAAGTTGCAAAGAAATTATCACACGGACTTCCTCATGTAAGAATCGACCTATACAGCGTAGATGAGAAGGTCTACTTCGGAGAATTCACATTTTTTGATTCCAGTGGTTTTGAGAAATTCACACCACGGGAATGGGATAACATTTTTGGCGGGTGGATTATTCTACCTTCAAATAGTGTTGAATAATGCCCCTGTCTACAGTCTTGAGAATTCACCGACCGAGACTGTCTTTAATTGGCAATGTTGATTTAGCTAATATGCTGATTCTTAAATAATATTGTATTCTATGCTAAAAATTAAAACAATTACTTCTTGTGATATATTTGTAGGAATTTGGGCGTTATACAATTTACAAGGAGTTTTGTATCCTTCTGGTGCAATTAATCAGGTTTTACAGTTTATAATGATATTGTTTGGTATTATCGCCACCATAAGATGTTTGCTACATAGATACAAGCCAAGTATTCTAAAGGTGACATTATGCCTTACATTTATGTATACCTTATATGGAATATCTATTATTATTTTTGACGATGGGATAACAGCTGTATCAAACTCCTATTACTTGAAAAGTTCATACAATTCTTTACTTCCCATCTTTTTATTCTATTATTATTCTGAACGCGGAATATTGACAGACGATAGAATTCGACGCTACTTCATTCTCTTCATTCTAATATCGACTATTGTTTTCTTTTCATTTGGTCAGGCATTAGCGAGTGAACTAAATAAAGATGAAGTTACAAATAATATGGGGTATAGGTTTGTCTCCCTAATCCCCATGGTATATTTCTATTATCGAAAACCAATTATCCAATATATTCTAATGTTGGTTTGTTTGTTTTTTATTGTACTTGGAATGAAACGAGGCGCGATTCTGGTGGGCGCTTCGGCTCTAATAATTTTCATGGTTAATGGAATAACAGAAAGTGACAAAAAGCGAAGGATTATCTCGATTCTATTGTCTATAATGTTTATAATTATTTCAATCACGTACATTAAGTATATGATTAATAATAGCCCCTATTTTTCACAACGAATCGAGCAAACTAAAAGTGGCGATGCTAGTAATAGGGAAAGCATTTATGGTAGTATTTGGAAAGCATCATTGGAAGAAGATAATATTTTTAAAATTTGTTTTGGACATGGCGCAAATGCAACGGTTCGACAGTGCGGAACTTTTGCCCATCAAGATTGGCTTGAGACATTGTACAATAATGGCCTAATGGGTTGTATTATATTAGCCTCATTCTATTTGATTCTACTTAGAACAATAGTTAGAAATAGACGCTGTTTGCCGTCTCAATACTTATTTTGTTTTTTATCGTTGCTTGTTATATCTTTTTTAACAACATTATTTAGTATGTCAATACAAGATATGAATATCAGTCAATCTATGTTGATTGGATATTTCACTTATATCACAGCGAATAGACGCTCAACTGGACTTTCGTATTCAAGACGCACACAAACCAATGAAAATACTTCTTTTTACAGATAGCCTAGGTGCAGGCGGAGCACAACGGCAGTTAGTGGGATTGTCACTTCTCCTTCAACAAAAAGGATACAATGTTAAAGTATGCACCTATCATCATCTTGATTTTTACAAGTCTTTTCTTGACGACAATATAATAGAGAATGAATTGATACCTGGCGCGGCCAACGCAAAAAAAAGGATTTTGTCCATTATAACATACTTCAAAAAAGAGCGTCCTGATTTTGTAATTGCCTATCAGGAAACCCCATCGTTAATATCTTGTGTTGCGAAATCACTTGGTTGTAAATTCCGCCTTATCGTTAGCGAACGTAACACCACTCAAAGTGTAGGTGTGAAGGAGCGGGTTAGATTCTTTTTTTATCGATGGGCTGATTATATTGTTCCAAATAGTTATGCACAAGAAAACTTTTTGGCTTCGCACTATCCATGGATGGAAGCAAAACTATCCACAATCAGCAATTTTGTCGACTTGAATAGATTTGCTTACACTATGAAAGAAAAGCGAGAAATCCCATTAATCGTCATTGCTGCAAGCATTTGGCCACCCAAAAACGCACTAGGGCTCATACAAGCCGCTAAACTATTGAAGGATAGAGATTGTACCTTCAACATTGAATGGTACGGAATTACAGAAGCGTACTCCGAATATCTCTCTAAATGCAAAGACTTGATTGCTCAGACTGAATTGAAAGACTATATCAAACTTTTGCCAAAGTCGAAACAGATTCAAGAGCAATATAGGAATTGTGACTTTTTCTGTTTACCGTCCTTTTATGAGGGAACTCCAAACGTAATTTGTGAAGCGATGTCCTGTGGCCGACCTGTAATTTGTAGTGACGTTTGTGATAACCCAATCTATGTTGCTGAAGGTGAAAATGGTTTCTTATTCGACCCAACGAATCCTTCTTCTATTGCTGATGCTATTGAACGAGCTTTGAATGTAACTAGTGACGAGTATAAGCTTCTCTGCAAGAATTCGCGAAAAAAAGCGGAGCAACTATTCAATGAAAACGAATTTGTAGATAAGTACATCAATATTATTAATAATAAATGAAAGTTCTATTTTGTTCCCCATACTCTGACGCGCCAGAAGCGATAAAAGGCGGAATCAACACGTGGGGGCGTTATATTGTGGATTATTACAAACAGTTTGGGAATAATCAAGTGGAACTGATACCGGTTTCACTTGATAGATCTGTCTTTGCGGCAACATCAAAAACTCTAATTAGGCGAGTTTTCAATGGCTGCCATGATCAGATGAAACCTATTCGTCGTGCCATCCGGTTAATGGACTCTGAAAAGCCCTCAGTAGTTCATATATGCACAAGTGGAGGATTAGGTTCCATACGAGATTTATTACTCGTACGTGCTGCAAAAAATAGAGGTATTAAATCAGTTGTTCACTTGCATTTTGGCCGCATTCCTACACTCGCACAACAACGCAACTGGGAGTGGAGAATTCTCTCTAAAGTACTCCATATGTGCGACGTGCCCGTGGTAATGAATCGCCCGTCGGAAAAGACGCTCAACGAAAACGGATTCAAAAACGTGACCTACCTGCCCAATCCACTGGGATTAGGTATAATGAACTTAATTCAACAAACAGAGAACAAGTATGAACGCATACCGCGCCGCTTGCTTTATTGTGGTCATGTGCTTAAGACAAAAGGTATGGTGGAGTTGGTTGAAGGTTGTGGCCGCATTCCTGATATTGAACTGCGAATTGTAGGCAAGTACCTTCCCGAATTTAAAGAGGAAATGCTAATCTTAGCCAAGAACTCGAGTTATGATATCTCTTGGGTGAACTTTGTCGGAGAAGTGTCTCATGAAGATGTAATCCGAGAATTCTTTCAAGCAGATATGTTCGTATTTCCTTCTTATTCAGAAGGGTTTCCTAATGTGATATTGGAAGCTATGGCATGTGGATGCCCGATTGTATCATCAAATGTGGGTGCCATACCAGAGATGCTTGATATTGAGGGATCCCCATGTGGTATCTGCTTCGAGCCCAAGAATTCTGATGACGTATATAACGCTGTCAGTTTACTTATTGATAATGAAAAACTAAAGCAAGAATTTGCGATTAGATCAAAATCGCGTGTAAACAATATGTATACTATGCCTAGAGTTTGGGAGCAATTGATAAATATCTGGAAACAATGAGTATGATACGACGTATTAAAAATAATCTCTTCGTGCGCAATTGCTGGATGATTGTAACACGCGCCAAAAACTTGTTCAGAGGTAAGAAGCAATTTGCGAAATGTGCTGATAATGTGATAATTCCCCCCCCTATACTTTTAATAATGCCAAAAACGTTTGTTTTGGGCAGAATGTATGCTTAGGTCCAAAAGCGAACATTTCGACCCCGAATGCCAAGTTCATTTGCAAGGGGCATTGTGCCATAGCCGAAGGGTTGACAGTCCACACAGGTAATCATGCTCGCATAATCGGTTTGTATGTAACAGATATCACTGAAGCCAATAAGCCCAAAGGATATGACAGAGATGTCATAGTGGAGGAAGATGTATGGATTGGCTGCAATGTGACACTTCTTTCCGGTGTTACAATAGGACGTGGAACTACTGTGGCGGCTGGTGCTGTAGTTGCTAAATCAATGCCTCCATATTGCATCTGTGGTGGCGTCCCAGCGAAGTTCATAAAATTCTATTGGACAATTGATCAGATTTTAGAACACGAATCAAAGCTATATCCTGAAAAAGAAAGGTTTACCCGCGAACAATTAGAGGAAATATTTGCATACATGGAAAGGTAAAGCATCAGATATATTCAAATATATATTATATAAGATTATGACAATTCGCAACGCAAATAAAAATGACGTCGAAAGCATTGTAAGGATACATTGTAGTGCATTCAAGGGATTCTTTTTAACAAGCCTAGGTGTCGACTTCTTAAAGTTCTATTACCTAAACTTTGTAAGAAGCAAGGAAACTATTACCTTGGTGGCTGAGGACGGCAACAGGGTTGTTGGTTTTTCTGCCGCGACTACAAATTGCAAAGGATTCAATAGCCGACTGATAAAGAGCAATTTGTTTAGTTTTGGCATGCTAGCCCTGAAATTGGTTTTCACAAACCCGAAAGCATTACTTCGTCTAGTTAAGAACCTGACCAAGAAGAGTTCTAAAATTGATGACAATGAAGAGTATGCGGAGTTGTATTCTATTGGAGTAGATTTGAGTCAGCAAGGAAAAGGTATCGGCAAACTCATGTTGACAGAAACTGAAGTTGCTCTTATGCATAAAGGCGTTGAAAAGGTATCGCTGACAACCGACTATAACGACAATGAGCAAGCTATAGGTTTCTATAAATCAATGGGCTACAAAACACTCTATGAGTTTGTGACGTATCCCAATCGTAAAATGTACAGATTCATAAAAACATTATAATGAAACTACTATTATTACCTCCATACTTTACACCTGAAAAGCAATCGAGTGCGATGCTAGATCATCAAAGATATGAAGCTTTTGCTAATGCCGGTGTGGAGATGTCTCTTTTTGCTCCTACGCCGACTCGCGGCATCTCTAATGAGGTACGCGAGATATACCGGAATCGCAAACATGAACTGATGTACAATAACAGGATGTCAGTTACACGTTATCCATTAATACGGGAGGGAAAAAATCCAATCGGACGCGCAATAAGATATTTTCTAGGTTTTGCCAAGCAGTTTTTTATAGGTATACGTCAGACGGATGTTGATTGTATTTTCTTAGTCAGCACTCCTCCGATTCAAGGTGTATTGGGCGGTCTGCTTAAAAAACGCCTTAAAGCACCATTTATCTATAATCTTCAAGACATTTTTCCAGATTCCCTTGTGGGTTCCGGCTTGGCGAAAAGGAATGGACTACTATGGAAAATAGGTTGCAAAATAGAAAAATTCACATATCATCATGCGGACAAGATAATCGTAATTTCAGAGGATTTCAAACGCAATCTCCTTGCTAAAGGAGTTCCCGAGCATAAAATAGAAGTAGTATATAACTGGGTAGATCAAAATGCTATCGTTCCAATACCGAAGAATGAGAATCCTCTCTATGACGAGTTCAGAATCAACCGCGAAAAGTTCAATGTGGTTTATGCCGGCAATCTTGGTAACGCTCAGAATATTGATGTAATCATAGACGCAGCAAAAATTATGATTGAGAATAAGAATGTAGAATTTCTTATTTTCGGGTCAGGAGGATTGAAAGATAAGTACGTAGAAAAAATAAAGCATGATAATATTGACAATGTGCGTTTCTTTCCTCTACAACCTATAGAGCGCGTATCACAAGTATACGGATTAGGAGATGTCTGCGTAGTAAGCTGCAAACCTGGTCTAGGAGGTGCGGCAATGCCATCTAAGATACTCTCTATCATGTCGGCAGGGAGAGCCGTTGTAGCAAGTTTTGATGAAGGAGAATTAACTTATATTTTAGATAAATATAAGTGCGGTCAACATGCACCTGCTGGAGATGTAAACGCATTTGTTAAAGTGCTTCGCACGATATCTGATAATCATGAAAAATGCGAAGAAATGGGACGTAATGCACGTAACCTGATTCTTGAGCGTTTTACTCGTGAGTACGGAACTCAAAGGTATGTGGATATTATCAAGTCTGTAGTAAAACGACAAGATTAATACAAACTCTGGTTTTACACTATATATAGTTATATTGTTTATTAGCAACTCGGTTTATTAATAATGAAACGAATATTTGATATTGTAGCAAGTGGTCTTGGTTTATTAGTCTTGAGTCCATTGTTTTTGGTCATTGCGATATGGATAAAATTAGACTCGCCGGGACCAGTTTTTTATAGGCAGGTACGCGTTGGACGGCACAATAAGGATTTCCGCATTTTCAAGTTCCGGTCAATGAAGGTCGGGGCTGACAAGGGAAGCCTTGTAACTATCGGTGGACATGATCCGCGAGTCACACGCAGCGGCTACTTCATACGCAAGTTCAAGATTGATGAACTTCCTCAACTCATCAATGTTTTTATCGGCGACATGAGTCTGGTGGGTCCGCGACCGGAGGTAAGGCATTATGTCGATTATTGGACACCGGAACAAATGCATGTGCTGGATGTCCGACCAGGCATCACTGACCCGGCATCCATTAAATTCCGCAATGAAAATGAGTTGATGGAGAAGGCAGAGAATCCTGAAGATTACTATATCAATGTGATTATGCAAGAGAAGATCAAGTTATATCTGGAGTATGTACAAAACGCATCATTCTGGTATGATATCAAATTGATCTTCAAAACATTTTGGGTAATCGTCAAAGAGCGTTAAATTAGAAACTTTTAAAATAACAATACAATGAGTACGGATTTGAAAAGAAGAAATGTACCTTTCAGCCCGCCAGATATGACGGAGGCCGAGGCCAATGAAGTTCGTGATGCTATTCTTAGCGGCTGGATTACTACCGGCCCGCGGACTAAGAAACTTGAGAAAGAGATTTCAGAATATGTCCATACCGAGAAGACGGTTTGCTTGAATTCTGCAACTGCTTCTATGGAGATGGCTCTTCATATACTTGGTGTCGGTCCCGGTGACGAAGTGATTGTTCCAGCATATACTTATACTGCGTCGGCATCTGTCGTCGCTCATGTCGGTGCTACCATTGTCCTGGTGGATTCTCAGAAGGACAATGTCGAGATGGATTACGATAAACTGGCTGATGCTATCACGGAACGCACCAAAGTCATTGTCCCTGTGGATGTTGCTGGTATCTGCGCTGATGTGGATAAGGTTCGTGAGATAGTGAGCCGTCCTGAAATTCTGGCAAAATTCCATCCTGCGAATGACATTCAGAAGCTTCTGGGCCGTATCGCCATTTCCAATGACTGCGCTCATTCATTTGGTGCTTCGCGTCATGGCAAGATGGCTGGCGAGATTGCTGATTTTTCTTCGTTCTCTTTCCATGCGGTGAAGAATTTCACTACTGCCGAAGGCGGCGCATTGACATGGAATCTGCCGTTCGGAAACGAGAAGGTGGAGCGTCAGCAGGTGTATTGTGGAAGTCCTGTACCTTTCATTGAGGGTGAGACCTGGAACGAGTTTATCTACCGTCTCTCCCAGTTGTTCTCGCTTCATGGCCAGAACAAGGATGCGCTCGCAAAAACGAAGCTAGGTGCATGGGAGTACGATATCATTGGCCCATGGTACAAATGCAACATGACCGACATCATGGCGGCTCTCGGTCTAGTCCAGTTCGAGCGTTATCCGTCAATGCTGGAGAAGCGTCACGAGATGGTTTCATTGTACAATGCCGGCATCGATTCTCTGAACGCTGGCCTTGATGCAGCCCATCAGGTCAAGTATCTGAATCACAGGGCTCCAGATCATTGTTCTTCGCATCATCTTTACCTGGTCCGTCTCCAGGGTCGCACCCGCGAAGAGGCCAACAAAGTTATCGAGCAGATGGCCGAGCGCGGCATCGCAACCAATGTCCACTACAAGCCTCTCCCGATGATGACCGCCTACAAGGCTCACGGCTTCGACATCGCCGATTTCCCGAACGCCTATCACCTGTTCGAAAATGAAATCACGCTCCCTCTGAACACCAAAATGTCAATGGAGGACGCAGCGTACGTGATAGAGAATTTCGCGGAGATTGTTCGTGGACTGTATGGGAGAGAGATGAATTAGTCGCTCGAATTTTGGAGTAATCTGTGGGATTATACAGGATTCGAGCGACTTATGGTATTTAGGGACTGTCGTGAAATGTCCAAATAGTTTTTTTGCTTTTCTAACTAATTGATTGATAAAGTGATAGAAATTTCGTAACTTTGAAAAAAGGAAAAGAATTCCCCCAACCACCGACTAAAGTGAAAAATTGGGGGAATCGCAAAATTAATCTGCATGTCAAAAGTGCGAAATTTTCCTGAAATAGCGCCGAACATTGCGTTTCCGGAGTTCAATTTTTTATGAGCTCTACTATTCGACTTTCGAAAAGGGCGAATTGGGCAGGATACGAAATTGCTCCCTCTCCGCGAGATGGCAGAGAACTTCGGTCTGGTAAGGAAAAGCATGAGGCCGAAGCAGGGACGCAGGTCGTTCTTCACTCCTGAAGGGAAAGTGGCCCTGATGTCCCTGAAGATGTACACGGGACTGAGCTGTCCTAAACTGCTGGAACAGCTGAACGGCACATACACTACCAGATATTCTGCGACGTGATAATAGATCCGACACTGCCATTGACGAACTACAAGCTGTTGGACGACATAATGATGGAGCTTGCCAGAGTGAGGGCGACTGCGATGGAAGGCTCGTTCGGGACACAGAAAGAGCACTACGGTCTCCGGAGGGTCAAGGCCAGGACGAAGCGGACGGAAAACCTTTACATCTTCTTCGGCATCCACACGGAAAACGTGGTGCAGTTGGCGGACAGGATAGAACAAAGGGCGCGTTTGGCGGCTGCCTGATACGAAAAATTGCAGTCAATGCGGAGCTCTTGTGGGGGAACTGTATCCTCGCCATGAAAAACGGACAAAAAATCCGTCCGAAACGACCGGAAACAGATATGAAATTGAAATTTTGATGAGTCGGACGCAGAAATTGAAGGGATTATCTGCTGCTTCGCTCAGATTGAAAACATTAAACGACAATTCCTATTTAGAAATAGATAACTCAAAGAGATGTCCCAATATAGTTACTCATATGGTTACGAATCATTGGATGATGCGTTCAATGCGGTGAATAGAAAGGGGAAGATGCAAAAAAAGTATCTTTCACCTGAATATTTAGATACTGCTCAGGAGTATCGTGATATGAAAGCAGAACTGAATACGATATTGAGAAAGAAAAAGGCAGAGCGTAAGGAGGCAGAGGCTAAAAGAGTTGACCAGTTGAAGCAATCAATGAAGGATAATGTTCAGCGACAGAAAACATTATTGCGAGAGCATCTTAGCGAAGTGTCTTCAAAAATTTTATCAAGTAATTTTCGTTTCAACCTTACTCCGGATACGTCAAAAGATTCGCGGAAGCCACTTTATAGTATTGGCGCTACCGCTGAAGAGTTTTTCGCGATGCAAGTCCTTTGCAGAAATGTAAAGAACCTATTTAAAATCACCATGTCAGGTCGCCATGAAATACTTTCTCAGTTGAAGATTTTATTAAGGGAGGATAAGAGCAGGTTTTATATCATTCGAACAGATGTTTGTCATTGTTTTGAGTCTATACCGCATGATAAGTTATTTGGTTCTTCCGCAATTTAGTTGAAAGACGGAGTTTGTACTGTTAGCAAAGGAACC
>ERZ780141.823-NODE-823-length-21086-cov-4.316723_pt1 | contig 21086 bp, 15 predicted proteins | sample MGYA00433080_ERZ780141 | MGnify/ENA primary metagenome ERZ780141 (study PRJEB29588, sample SAMEA2154047) | human gut metagenome | biome: human gut; feature: human-associated habitat; material: faeces | place: Denmark | collected 2008/2010 ... | reverse complement strand
AGAAAATATAGACCTATACTACAAAAATAAGCCACGGATATTTGCAACTGTGCCAGTATATTTCCAAATATCTGCATTTGATTGTGGCGGGGATGCTGGTGCTTTGCCTGCTGCCTATGCCTTATGGGTTCTATGGACTGGTGCGGCTGATGGCTGCTGTAGCATTTGCTTGGTGGGCATACAAATATTATCAGAAAGAGAAGATGGGGATGATGGTCACATTCATTGCACTGGCTCTGCTCTTCCAGCCATTTGCCAAAGTTGCTTTGGGACGCGAAGTGTGGAATCTGGTGGATGTTGTGGTGGCGGCATTCCTTGCTTGGACTTGGTGGCAAGAGAAGAAGACGAATAAGAAATAAGTAATACATTATACTATGGCAAAGAAATCGACACCTATTCCAGGGCTTACATTTTCTTGGAAAAGGGCGCTGGGGATAACACAGGCAAAGCAGAAGATCAGCCGAAAAACAGGGATTCCTATGACCAAACAGGGAATAGAGAGGAAGATTGGTGGGGCTATCATCAGGAAACTCTTTGGGAAGTAGATGGAGGAGAAGGATGCTGAGATGCAGATTGAAGGAGGAACAGACACCTTGTCTGAAACAGTTTCCCTAACTTTGGAGGGCATTTCACAAGTCCGACGATATGGCTATAGAGATAAGGTACAAGGAAGCAGAGGGGGAACTCTTTGGAATGAGCAAGTTGTGGGGATGCGCTGACCTGCCTCATGGTTGCAATTACCCTGAGGTGGAATGGGTGAATGAAGACGGGATGACGTGTGCCGACCCGATGACATTCATCTGCCAAATCAGGCTACAGGATATAGCGGCCTACGACAGCAAGAACCTCTTGCCACACACGGGAATGCTGTACTTCTTTGCCGACATTGATTACTTCCTGGGAAATCTGGAGGCTGACTCTCCAGGGATGGGACAATGGGACAAGGACAGATTCTGCGTTCTGTATGCTCCCGAAACAGAGCACCTGGATACGCACAGGATAGTGTGCGAGGACGGGACTGCCTTTGGACTGCCCGCCCAAGAACTGTCTTTCGTCCACTGCGAAGAGCGTGCCGATGGCTTCAAACTGCTTGGCAAACCGTATTTCGAGGGACCGAAGAGGAATACCCACACTATATTTCGCTCCTACAACTGGACTGCAACGACGACTGGCGACTGCAGTTCTACGACTGCGGAATGCTCAACTTCCTCATCACACCCGAAGATTTGGCTGCACGCAAATGGGAGCAAGCCATCTGCCACCTGCATTCCTTCTGATTTCAGAGCAATCCCACAAAGTATATCCCCGAAGGAAAGAGTGTCAGCCCGGTTCTCCATCTGCTTCCGAAGAAGTTCGCTCGGATGGAAACAGCACAATACGGAAAGCCCGCCATGCAATGTGGCGGGCTTTTCTGTACTATATACCTTATTATATATGCTTGCTCAGGGGATAAGGGCAAAGTAGAACACCGAAGCGGGGATAGCCAAGAAGCTGCTGTCGAAGCGGTCCAGAAGGCCGCCATGACCAGGCAGGATATGGCTGCTGTCCTTGATGCCCATCTGTCTCTTCATCTGACTTTCCACCAAATCACCCCATGTGCCGAACACGACCACAACCAAGGCGAAGCCCAACCACACGGGCAAACTGTAGCCCGAAGGTATCCAATGCCAGCATGCCACCGAGGCCAACAGAGTGAAGATGCCGCCTCCGATGCTGCCTACCCACGACTTGCCGGGAGACACACTGGGGAACAACTTCCAGGGGAACCAGCGGTGAAGGAGGCTTCCCGACAGGTAAGCGCCCGTATCATTGACCCAGATGAAGATGAAGACAGCCAATGGGAGCTGCCAACTATACACCGCACTGTCGGCTCCCAACACACCCAACACGGGCAGGAGAGCGAAAGGCAGAGCCACATAGATCTGGGCGGCAAGCATCGCCAGCCAGTTCTGCAAGGGGTTGGCAGTACGGCGATAAAGTCCCACAATGGGCATCGCCAGCATAAGCAGACCATAGAGAGCCAGCCAATGAAGCGACATCTCACTGCCGAAATTCCACAACCAACTGAACGCCACAAGCAGGAATCCCGCAGTGGCTGTCAGCAGTCCGAGCACATGCAAGCCTGCATGGCGGTTGAGTACGGTGCAGAACTCCAGGAGAGTAGCCCACGTGACAATACCGAAGAAGATGAATGCCGTGAAGGGGCCAAGCAACAGGCTGCCCACCAGCAGTGCCACATAGGCAATGCCTACAACAGTTCTCAAAAGGAAATTATTCATGCCTTCTCGTTTTCAGATGATTGCTCCTCAGTGCCGCTCTGTGCACCGCTTTCCTTTGCGTTCTTGTCCTCAGGCTTCGCGTCAGCCTTGGCCTCATCCAGAAGCTCCTCCGTGCGGCTCACCCAGGGACGCGGACCGAAGATGCGCTCAACATCCTCGGCAAAGACAACCTCACGCTCTACAAGCAGTTGAGAGAGCTTTGCATGACCCTCGCTGTGCTCGGTGAGCAGACTCTTGGCACGTGCATACTGAGTCTCTATCATATTCTGCACTTCCTGGTCGATAAGCTGTGCCGTGTGCTCAGAGTAGGGTTTCTGGAAACTGTATTCCTGGCTGTCATAGTAGCACAGGTTGGGCAGTTTCTCACCCATACCCATATAGGCAATCATGCCATAAGCCTGCTTGGTCACACGCTCCAGGTCGTTCATGGCACCACTGCTCACATGTCCGGTGAAGATTTCCTCGGCCGCACGACCACCCAGCAGCGCACACATCTCATCGAGCATCTGTTCGCGTGTGGATATCTGACGCTCCTCGGGCAGATACCATGCAGCGCCCAAGGCTCTTCCACGTGGTACGATGGTCACCTTGACCAATGGGTTGGCATACTGAAGCAGCCAGCTGATGGTGGCATGGCCAGCCTCGTGAAGCGCGATAGTGCGCTTCTCCTCCACGGTCATCACCTTGGTCTTCTTCTCCAGGCCGCCCACGATGCGATCCACAGCAGCCAGGAAATGGTCCTTGGTCACTACGGGAGCCGAATTGCGGGCTGCTATCAAGGCTGCCTCATTACATACATTGGCTATGTCGGCACCGCTGAAGCCAGGTGTCTGGCGGGCCAGGAAGTCAATATCGAGTGATGCATCGGTCTTGAGAGGCTTCAGATGCACCTGGAAGATTTCCTTTCGTTCATTGACATCAGGCAGATCCACATGTATCTGACGGTCAAAGCGACCGGCACGCAAGAGAGCCTTGTCGAGGATATCGGCACGGTTGGTGGCAGCCAGGATGATGACTCCGCTGTTGGTGCCAAATCCGTCCATCTCGGTGAGCAACTGGTTGAGAGTGTTCTCGCGCTCGTCATTGGCACCCATCTGAGCACCCTTGCTACGAGCCCTTCCCACGGCGTCTATCTCATCGATGAAGATGATGCAGGGAGCTTTCTCCTTGGCCTGACGGAAAAGGTCACGCACTCGGCTGGCACCCACACCCACAAACATCTCCACGAAATCACTGCCCGACATGGAGAAGAAGGGCACATCAGCCTCTCCTGCCACAGCCTTGGCCAGCAGCGTCTTACCTGTTCCTGGAGGGCCCACAAGCAGTGCTCCCTTGGGAATCTTACCGCCCAGCTGGGTATATTTCTGCGGATTGCGCAGGAAATCGACTATCTCATGCACCTCTTGCTTGGCGCCTGCCAGTCCGGCCACATCCTTGAATGTCACCTTGGCACGCTGGTCTTTCTCCACCAGTTTGGCACGGCTCTTGCCCACATTGAAGAGGCCCATGGCGCCACCGCCGCCTCCTCCGCCGCCAGCTCCGCGCAACATGAACATCCAGAAGAAGATGATAAGCACGAGGGGACCAAAGGACCAGAGGATGTTGCGAAACATGTCGTCACCCTGCTCATAGGACACTTCACCCTTGAAGTTGCCTGCCTCCTGCTGTTGTTCCAGGAAGGAATCCAACTTGTCGGCAGAGGGGAATTCGGCTTCCACAAAAACCTCTGTGCCAGGCTGTACCGAACTGGTGGGGAACACGTCGCGCACATGCTCGGGACTCACATACATGCAGAGCGAACCGTCACGTTTGTTGGCCACAATGCGCGAAGCGTATCCCTTGCTCACATAAGTCTTGAACTCGCTGTATGTCACCTCCTTGTTCGACGAAGAGAGCAGCGAAGGCCCGCCGCTCCTGATTACCAGGAAGCCCAGCAAGAGAGCAATGCCCAAATAGATCCACATGAAATTGAAATGCGGTTTGGGTGCTTTGTTATTATCCATAAAGTCTATTGTTTACGTGAATAGATTAGACCTGTACCCTATCAGTCCAGGTCTGGAATGCTCTCGATGGCAGCATCTTCCCACAGATGCTCGATGTCATAGAAGGCACGCTCTTCCTCCATCATGATGTGCACGATGACCTCTGCATAGTCCATTGCCACCCAGCGTGAGTTGCGCAAGCCATCCACAGCCAGCGGCTTGGCGTTCTCCTCGATGCGTGCTTTATCGGCCACAGAGTGTGTGAGAGCCTGTATCTGAGCCGGCGAACCGCCTGTGCATATCACAAAGTACTTGCACACAACATCCTCCAAGCCCGTGAGATCCACCACCACGATGCCCTTTCCTTTCTTGTCCTGCAGGCCATCCACGATGGCAGAAACCAACTTGTCTTTTATCTTCATTAAATACGTATAACTTGTTTTACCTAAATCGTATGCAAAGGTAAAGATACTTATCGGAATAAACAAAGCATTAAAATTTTTTAGCAGAAAGATTTGCAACTTCAGAAAAAGTCAGTACCTTTGCACCGCAATTCAGCAATTGCGAAGGTTATTGGGCTATGGTGTAATGGTAACACTGCAGATTCTGGTCCTGCCTTTCCTGGTTCGAGTCCGGGTAGCCCAACGAAGTCAAAAGAGAGTTTGTTCATCACGAGCAAACTCTCTTTCCTTTTTATATATACTTCCGCATCCCTATATAGACAATGCCGGTGGTGGCCCAGGCCGTCACCCGAACCGACTCAAGCCACCCGACAAGATGCGAACCTGCTGCCTCCCCTGCGCTGGGGACAGGCCACAGGCTCGTACCTGTCGGTTATGCTGCACATCAGTATGCCACTTCGACGGCTGCAGGATAGACGCGGAAGGGATCGAAGAACTCGATGCAACTGTTGACCATCGCCTGCAGATTGGGCTGGACAGTGCCGTGGAAAACCTCACGGCCATTGATGCAGACGGTGACGGGACGGGTGAAATCAACCAGACTATCGTTGAGATACACCCGCAGCTTGCCGCCTGTGGCTTGTTCATAACTGCGGTCGAACTTCAGGTCAATACCCCAGCGCTTGTCCTTCAGCGTGGTGGTATATAGCACGTGGCTCACTTTGACGGAGACCACATTCCGGTCGATATCCATCTCGTAGTAGGTCCGCTGCTCCGACGGACGCTCCAGCACCTGCAGGTTATAGAAGCCCGAACGGCGGCGGCCATCCATCTCATAGTCCTCCCAAAGTACGGTCTTGGGATAGGGGTTGCGCACAAACTGCTTGAGCCAGGGTGTCGTAAGCCCATAGGTGATGTGGTGCTGCATGCCGGGCAGAAGATGAATGCGATGGCGGAAAAGGGGTGTCTTGTCGGCCGACAGAGGCCGTGCCAACTGTGCAGAGTCGAATGCCACCTGGGTGTAATAGGTAAGCTCGTTGCGGTAGAAGCCCATGTCATCGGCACCGGTAAGGAATGAGAAACCGATGTTGGCGCAATTCTCCACAGGAGCATTCTTCAGCGGTTCGCCTCCTGCCATCGGTCCGGCAGCCGCCCAATAGTCTGCATAGAACGACGCCAGACGCTGGCTGCCATAACCTCCCTCGCTGATGCCGAACACATACAGGCGGTTGGCATCCACCTCACCGCTCACCAGTCCCTGGCGGATAAGCTTCTCGAAGGCATATTGCTTGGACAGATGCCACCAGCGATAGTACTCGCCCTCGTTGGGTATCTGCGGTATGAAATAGACGGAAGGAGCATCCTGGAAACTCTGCCCCAGCTTGATACCCGTCTGCCACTCTGCTTCCTTTGGTCCCGAGCCGTGCAGATACAGGTAGAGCGGCAGCTTCCCGTCGGCCGCCTCCCCCTTCTTGCCATAATAATAAGGCATCACGGCATTGGGCTCCAGACAGCCTGGCAGATTCCACGCATCACTCCGGCCCAACTGGAGGTCTTCGGCTCCTATGAGTTTCTGCTCCTGCAGATTTCTGTTGGCATCGCACCAAGCAGCCCACACCATCTCCTGATAGCGGGCTACATCAGCACTCTTCACCGTCTCCTGCAAGCGGATGTCAGCTGGCAGGTTCTGCACAAACTCCTCTCTGCCACCCTTTTCGAGCATCGCCTGCTGCGACTTTAGCGACCGCAGGAAACAGGCACTCACACGCCTCTGCATGCTCTTCGACTGTGCCGATGCAGGAATAGGGCAAGCCAGCGAAGCCAGAGCCAGCACCATACATGTCAGTTGTCTCATCTCGTATATGATGTTTATTTGTTTTTGTCATAAGGATGCCACCAGCAGCGCAAGCCCAATCCGCAGACAGCCTCTGCGCCTGGAGCGAAATGCACAACGGGGCTAAAACAATCAGAGGAGCCACTCTATTGAGTAACTCCTCCGCTTTTGCAGTGGTGCCACCAGGAATCGAACCGGGGACACAAGGATTTTCAGTCCTTTGCTCTACCAACTGAGCTATGGCACCATGCGCTTTTCTTAAGCGAGTGCAAAGGTAAAACAAAGTTTTCGTTCCCGCAAATATTTTTGCCACAAATTGTCTTCACATCTGTTTTCACCCTGTTTTCACAGGGAGAGACGAGGGCCAGAAAGCCCATGGGAACCCCTATGGCTTCACCACACGGATGACTGTCTGGGCCGAGAGAGAGGGCTGGTCCTTGCAGGTGACGGTGAGTACTGCATCGCCGCACTTCCTGGTGGAGCGCACCAAGACCACCAGCTGACCATGGAAGAGGCGCATCTGGGGTTTCTCGAAGGGTTCCAACGACGAAGCGTCACCATTACATGCCGCCTGATACTTGGCACCCTTGACCGTGAAGGACAACTCCTGGTCGGCATCGGGACACTCATTGCCGTCGGCATCCAGCATTCTCACCGTCACAAAGGAGATGTCATCGCCGTCGGCCTTTATCTGCTGGCGGTCGGGCACCAACTCCAGTCGGGCCGGAGCGCCAGCCGTGTGTACCACCTTCTCGGCAGCCTGCTTGCCATGGGCATCATAGGCCACCACACGCAGTTCACCCGGCTCATAGCGTACATCCATCCACTTGATACGGTTGGCCGAGAACAGTTTCGTGGGGTCTTTCTTCACTCTGCCCTGGCTCTTGCCATTGACAAAGAGTTCCGCCTCAGGGTAGCTCGTGTAGCACATCACGGGTATGTTCTTGCCCTCCATACCGGGCCAGGTCCAGTGGGGAAGCACATGCAGGGTGCTGCTCTCAGTATTCCATCGGCTGCGGTAGAAGTAATATCTGTCCTTGGGCAAGCCCGCCAGATCGACTATACCGAAGTAGCTGCTGCGCGAGGGCCACATCCCCTCGGCATTGTAGGGATAGTTCTCGCCCAGATAGTCGAAGCCTGTCCACACAAACTCGCCCAGCAGCCAAGGCTTGCGGTCTTGGTACCACGCATCATAATCGGGCACGTTGCTCCAATTGCCGCTATACAGATCATAGCTGGACACTTGCCTGTCCTCGTGCGTACTGCCGTCGGTGGTGAGCACCACGGGGAAGTGATAAACGCCTCGGCTACTGAGTGTGGAGGCCGTTTCGCTGCCTATCAGGAAACCCTTGGAGAGCGAATCGATGTAGGTCTCATAGCAATGGGTGTGGTAGTTGAAGCCCGGTATGTCCAGTTCGTTAAGGAAGCCGCTACGCGTAGCCCGCTCCACCAGATCCACTCCGGCAGTCACTGGGCGCGTGGGGTCGAGCCTGTGCATCAGGTTCACCAGCCTGCGGCAAGTCTCCACGCCGTCCTGTGTCACCTGGTCGGGAATCTCGTTGCCGATGCTCCACATCACTATGCTGGGGTGATTGCGATGATTGAGATAGAGGTTGGTAAGGTCACGCTCGGCCCACTCCTTGAAGAAGCGGTTGTAGGCGTTGGGCGTCTTGCCCGTCATCCAACTGTCAAACGACTCGGCCATCACCAGCATGCCCAGCGAATCGCACAGGTCCATCATCATGGTCGAAGGCATGTTGTGCGAAGTGCGGATGGCATCGCAACCCATATCCTTCATAATGCGTATCTGCCTGGAGATGGCTGCCTCGTTGACCGCAGCGCCCAGCGGGCCCAGATCATGATGCAGGCATACGCCCTTGAACTTGCGTGTCTTGCCGTTCAACTGGAATCCGTTTTCACGCGAAAAGGCTATACTGCGCACGCCGAATCGGGTGCGGTTCTCGTCGATGACCTTTCCGCCGCCCAGCACACGGGTAACCAGAGTGTAGAGGCTGGGACTTTCGGGCGACCACAGGGCTGGCCGGTCCAGCGTGAGCGTATGGCTAAGACGACCTCCCGAGAATTGTCCCCTGCCCGATGCAACTGCCTTTCCCCCGGCATCCAGCACCTCCAGCTGCGCTTCCAGCCCATCGGCCGACCCCTCGCGCAGAGCCACCTGAGCCTGCACAGTAGCTTTCGACTCCGACACCTCTGGGGTGGTGATGCTCACTCCCCATGTATCGATGGCACTCTCACCGCTCAGGATGAGCTTCACCGGGCGGTAGAGTCCGCCTCCGGGATACCATCGGCTGCTCAGTTCCACATTATTCAGCTTCACTTCCAGCACATTGTCCCCGCTGCGCAAATAGGGTGTGGCATCCACGCGGAAAGCATTGTAGCCGCAGGCCCATCTGCCTGCCAACTGCCCGTTGACATACACCTCGGGCTCTGCCATTGCTCCATCAAAGAGCAGTTCGGCATGTGTGTAGGGGCGCGGAACGCGGAACTTCGTGCGATATTCGCCCTTGCCGGGCCAGGGCAGACAACCGGTATTGCCCGCCGACTCGTGTGTCTCTTCCTTTCCATTCACCCATCTCTTGCTCTTCCACAGGTCGATATTGCGGTCAAACTCGCCCGAGATGGCCCAGTCATGCGGCAGAGTCACTGTCTGCAGCGGTCCGCCGTCCTTGGAGAACTGCCATCCGTCACGCAGGATTATCGACTTATGCACCTGGGCCAACGCGCCAGGTGTGAGGGCCAAGGCAAATGCCAGCCCGGCCAAGAGATGCTTGGGAGTATTCATATATATATATAATGTGTAGCCACGCGGGCAATTGACAAATCGGTTTCAACGTCCCCACAAAGTTAACGAAAAATATTGGTACAGGCACGCCTGCACAACAGAAATCTGTCCCAACCGTGCTCGCATTGCCCTTTTAGCAGCCTGATGGCAAGAGGCGGGCGAACAAGCATCCCCAAGGGAGCAAAGCCCATGAAAACATGCAGCGCGCTGCATAGAGCTTCGCAGCACGCTGCGATGACGGATGCAATGCGCTGCGATGGGCAACGCAGCGCATTGGCTGAAAGCCGCCAGCAGCGCAAGACACTTTTGCCCTTACAGAGCGTTTAGAGTAGTAAAGCATCATGATTACCCAGTACGACACCTTGGGCTGGGGGGAACAATTGGGCTTCCAGCCCGACATGAAGCATTTGGCTTTTTGCAAGCGGCGGTATTGAGAAAATGGCACCACGCTATTCCCGTGAATTTTCAAACAGATTCCGTCATTGGCTTGAAAACAATAAGAGGAGCCACCCTGCTGAGTAACTCCTCCTGTGCTGTGTGGTGCCACCAGGAATCGAACCGGGGACACAAGGATTTTCAGTCCTTTGCTCTACCAACTGAGCTATGGCACCATCGCTTGTTTGCGGGTGCAAAGGTAGGCAGAAAATCCCATACCCACAAGCGAGAAGCAAAAAAAATGTGAAACAGAAGAGCTGTTCGCGTTTTTATTCGTAACTTTGCATCGGTTTTCACACAGTGAGGCCATCGGATAGTAGCGCAGTTGGTAGCGTACTACGTTCGGGACGTAGGGGTCGGGAGTTCGAGTCTCCTCTATCCGACAAGAACTATACATACCGAAAGCATCAGAAGAGCACTCATACATACAGCCTTTTTCGTGGCAGCAGTATTCTGCTGCATGTCACATCTGTATGCACAAAAAATGCACAAGGGAAATGCTTCCTATTACTCCAACAAACTTCATGGACGACGCATGAGCAACGGTGACCCTTATCACCGCGACAGCATGACGTGTGCACATCTGAAGTATCCCCTGGGCACTTATCTGTGCGTGAGGAATCCGAAGAACGGCAAGGAGGTGGTGGTGAAGGTCACTGACCGAGGGCCGCATACCAAGCGCTTCGCCATAGACCTCAGCCTGGCAGCTGCACGCGAACTGGACATCATCCACAAGGGATTTACCATGGTGGAGATAACACCTTGCCCTGAGGACAAGGTGCCATACCGCTCAGGAAAGACGGAATACGACTTCCTGCAACCGCAGTTCGACCCTACCCTGCCCGTGCGAACCTGGAACCATCCCGAATGGAACGAGCGAGAAGATGCTGAGGTAGAGACCAACGAGGAAGAGGTCAGCGAGGAGGCTAATGCCGAGAAGCCTACTGAGGAAACCCGCGGAAAGGACTCCAAGAAGGATGCCAAGGAAGCCGGCCAGCCCGCAAAGGCGGCTACAGAGCCTGCCGAAAAGGACTCCAAGAAGACTTCCAAGGACAGCAAACAGCCCGCGAAGGCCAATGAAAAGCCCGCCGCAAAGGCTTCGGAAGCCACTGCCAAGGAAAACAAGCAGCCTTCGAAAGCGGCCGCAAGTGCCACCCCGAAGGCTGATAAGAAGTCTGTCAGACAGACAAAATAGTCCTATTGAGCCAGCAGACCTGCCGAGCGACGGTAGTCAACCGTAGCAAGATAGCGGCGGAACTGTGCATCCACAAGCGACTCGCTGGCCTTCTGCCATGCGGCTTGTGCCTCCAGACAGTCGCTCAGCGTCTCCATTCCTGCTTTATACTGCTTCTGACTGATTTGCATATTCTCCTCGGCCTGAGCCATTGACTTCTCGGCCAGTTGCACCTCCAACTGAGCCTCATCCAGGTTGTTGGCAGCCTGCTGGAGTTCCAGAAGCATCATCTCGCGCTTGTCGGCCTGCTCCTCCTGCGCCAACTGGAGTTTCACCTTGGCAGCTTTCACCTTCTGGGTATTGGCCCCGAAATGATAGAGAGGAACACTCAGGGTGACACCTCCACCGAAGTTCCATCCGTCGAGCAACTTTCTTCCATTCATCTCTATGCCGTTGGTATAGCCGTACTTGGCCATCAGAGCCAGACTGGGCAGCATGCTGCTGCGGGCCACACGCACCTGTTCGGAGGCTATACGGGTCTGGTACTCCAGCATGGCACTCTCGGGTCGGAGCGACACGTCAGTGGTCTGCACCTGCCCCAGCACATCCAGTTGCGGATACTCGCTGGAGACTTCGAGCTGCGTGTCAAGGGGCTGACCCGTCACATGACAGAGGTTCATGCGTGCCAGGCGAAGCCCGTTCTCAGCCTTCCGCAGCTGCAGTTCCACCTCATCCAGCCTGACTCCCACCTTCAGGCGGTCGTTCTGCATGCGCAGTCCATGGCGCACGGCACTCTCCACATTACGGTCCAACTCCTGCAAGAGAGCCTTGTACTTCTGTGCCACCAGCACCAGTTCCTTGGCTTTCACCACCTTGGCATAAGCATCGTCAACAGTCTGCAGCACCTCTGCCTCTGTCTTGCGCTCACCCTGACGATAGAGTTCCACGGCCATCTTGCTCATCTGATAAGAGGCACGGATCTTGCCTCCCATATAAAGGGGCTGCTTGAGGAACACCGAGCCAGAGAAGATGGTGTTGATGTCATACTTCATATCCATGCCGGGGAAGTAGGCAAAGGAACCCGAGGGAACAAAGCCCGTCGGGCCCATAGTCCCCACAGGAAGCATGCCGCCATCCACTCCGAGCGAACCGCTGCCGGTATCATAGAGCACACCTGCCTGCAAGGAAAGGTCGGGAAAGAACTGTGCCCACACGCTCTTCTGCGTGTGCAGAGCCTGTTGGGTGTTGAATGCTGCCGACTGGCGGGCATGGTTGTGCTGCAGGGCCATCTGCCTGCAAGCCTCGATGGTGAGTGTCTCGGCAGCAGCAGGAACCGCCGCCAGAAACAGGAGCAATATGATGAGATTCTTCTTCATAACGTCTTGTTGGTTAGGATTTCTTGGCTTCATCCTGATTCTTGATGCCAAAGAACATGGCATACAGCACGGGGATGAAGAGCAGAGTGATAAGTGTGCCGAAGAGCAGACCGCCCATGATGGTGGCAGCCATACTGCCGAACATAGCGTCGGTGAGCAACGGAATCATACCCAGCACCGTGGTGAGTGACGCCATCATGACGGGCCGCAAGCGGCTCTGACTGCTATGCACCAGCGCCTGCACAGGCTCTACTCCTGCGTCCAGCTGCAATGAGATTTCGTCCATAAGCACGATGCCGTTCTTCACCACCATACCTATCAGTCCCAGTGCACCCACTATAGCCACAAAGGTAAAGGTCATACCGGTGAGGAGCAGCGTGATCACCACTCCCACGAAGACCATTGGCAGGCAGCACAGAATGATGAGCGGCTTGCGCACATCGCTGAAGAGCATGATGAGGATAGCTATCATGAGGATGACCGCAAGGGGGAAGTTGGCAAAGAGGTACTTCATGCTGCGGCTGCTGGCAACCTTCTCACCCTGCCAGCTCATCGAATAGCCGGCGGGCAGCTGAAGCTTCTCTATCTCGCGGGCAAGCGCCACACGGGTCTTCTCGGTCTCCTCTCCCGGGCAAGGCGAACACTGCACACGCTGCATGCGCTGCCCGTTGTAACGAGGCACCACAGGGTCTTCCCATTCCACTCTGACATCTCTGCTCACCTGACGCAAGGGAGTGGTACTCAGGAGGTCGGCCAGCAACTGGTCCTTGGTAAGGGTTCCCGTGCGCAAGCGCATCAGATTGTCCTCGTTGGCCAAGCCCATCAGCGAAGGCATAGCAGAGAACACCTGCAGATCCTGCAGGTTATCCACAGGCTCTCCCTTCTCGTTTACGCACTTCACATATATAGTATTGGGATAGATACCCTCATAGAAATTACCCACGGGCAGACCGCCTCCCGCAGTGAGCAGAGACAGACTGAGGTCGCTCCGGCTCAAGCCTATACTGCGCGCAGCAGCCTGATCGTAATCCACGCTGAGCACAGGCACCTTGGGCTCCCAGTCGGTGGTGATGAGTCGTACCTTGCCGCTCTTCCTCATGATGGAAGTGGCCGAGTCAGCCAGCGCATGCAGCACCGCAGGGTCAGGTCCCTGGAACTGCAGCTCGATGGGGTACTTCTTGAACATCAGGTTATACTTCTTCACCTTGACATAAGCATCGGGATAATGGGCGGTGAGGTACTCTTGGATATCCTCGATATTCTTGTCCAACTCCTCAGCCGACGTGAAATCGATGATGAGTTCGCCGTATGAAAGCGACGGTGTAGGCACAGTACGCACCAGATTATAACGTCCGGGAGTGCCGCCCACCGACGCTGTGACGTGTGTCACTTCGGGCCTCGTGTGCAGGTAAGCCTCTATGCTCTGCAAGTCTTTCTCCACTCGGGTGCTGTTGCAACCCTCGGGCAACTTGTATTCCATATAGCACTGATTGTATGCCATATCGGGGAAGAAACCCTGATGAACGTATGGGAATCCCAATACCGACAGCGCAAGCAGAACCAGCATGACTACTGTGGTGCTCCAGCGATGGCGTATGCATAAGCGGAGCAGGCGGCTCAGAGCACGATAGATGCGCCCGTCATAGAGCGCCGCTTCTGTCTCCTTCTTGCCTGTTGGTGCAGGAGCCTTGAGCAGACGGTTGGACATCAAGGGTACATGAGTGAGCGCCAGCACCCAACTGAGCAGCAAGGAAACGGCGAGCACCACAAAGAGGTCGTGCACATAGATGCCTGCCGTGTCGGGTGACATGAAGATGGGCAGGAACGAGAGGATGGCTATACCAGTGGCTCCAAGCAGTGGCATGGCGGTCCGTCGCCCTACATCCGTCATGGCTTCAAGGCGTGATTTGCCCAGTTTAAGGTCTATCAGGATGCCATCCACGATGACGATAGCGTTATCCACCAGCATTCCCATCGCCAGCACAAAGGCTGCCAACGACACTCGCTGCATGGTGCCGCCCGTAGTGCCCAGCACCAGGAAGGAGCCGAAAACGATGACCACCAGGCTTGCTCCTATGATGAGTCCGCTGCGGAAGCCCATTGTGAACATCAGCACAATGACTACGATGAGCACAGACTCTATAAGGTTGAGCACGAACTGGCCCAATGACTCGGTCACCCGCTCGGGCTGGTAGAACACCTTGTGGCAGTCAAGTCCGGTGGGGAAGCGGTCTGCCTTGAGCTCGTCAATACGCTTCTCCACGGCTTTTCCCACCTTCACAATATCCGAAGAAGCCGATGAAGCCACCAGGATACCCAGTGCATGCTGACCGTCATAGGTGATGGCATTGCGCACGGGCAGCTCTATGCTCTTCTCCACTTCGGCTATATCCGACAGACGAAGCTGGTCGTCCTCATGTCCCTGGATTATCATCCTGCGGATGTCTTCTACCTGACGGAACTTGTCATCCACAGTGACACGCACACGCTGGTCGCCATTGTCGTAGTAGCCAGCGTATGAAGTCTTGTTCTGTCCGCTCAATGTGGAGAGCACTTCAGCGGGCAGCACACCCAGACTCGACATCTTGTCTTGCAGAAGACGGATGTGTATGCAGTCCTTCTGTTCGCCGTAGATATCCACTCTGTCCACGTTCTCCACATTGCCGAGCTCGCGTTTCATCAGTTCCGCATAGTCGTTCAGCTCACGGTCCGACAGGCCGTCGGCGGTGAGTACATAGAACATACCATACACCGCAGAGAAGTCCTCCTTGGTCACCGATGTATTGGCACCCGACGGCAACTCCGCCTGTGCGTCATATACCTTTCGTCGCAGGCGGTCCCAACACTGCTCCACCTCCTCATTGCTGACGGTGCTTCGCAGCTCTACCTGTATTATAGAGAGGTCGTTATAGGAATAACTCTCGATATTGTCCAGGTCGCCCATGGTGCGTATGCGCTTTTCGAGCACATCCGTAACCTCCATCTCCACCTGATGAGCCGAAGCTCCGGGATAGGTGGTAACCACCATGGCCAACTTCACTTTCACCTGAGGGTCCTCGAGCTTGCTCATGTCATAGCACGAGTAGGCTCCTCCCACCAGGAACACAGCCACCAGGAAATATACCAGCAGCCTATTGTTGAATGCCCATTTACCGAAGTCCATTACAGCAGTCCTCCTATATTAGTTTTAGAAACAGGAGCCATGAGGCGAACCTTCTGGCCGTCTTTGAGATGGTGCACACCGGTAGAGACTACCAGATCACCCGGCTTGATATCACCCACCACTTCCACTGTGCCGTCGGTGTGAAGGGTCTGCACAGATACGGGCACCTGGCTCACCTTGCCTGCCGACTGCTTGTAGGCATATACAAAAGCCTTGTTATCCTGCTCCACCAGCGCTGTTGTGGGCACACACGAAACGGCTCCGATGGAGTCGGTCATCACGATGCTCACCCATGAGGACATTCCCGGTGCCACACGCCCACTCTGCTTGGGCAGCGCCAGACGCATGGTGTAGAGCTGGTTGGCATTGGCCTCTGGCGAGATGCCTATCAGCGTGAGGGGTACACGCACACCGGGCAGAACATCGAAGGTACACGAGTAGGAGTTGAACTTGTCCCTATTGAGATAGGACACTGCTGGGAGGTTGATTTCCATCTCCAATGCGTTGTCAGAGAGTATCTTCATTATTGGCAAACCAGCCGAGACATTCTCCCCACCCATGAAATAGCGCTTCTGCACGCGGCCCGAGAAAGGTGCCACCAGGCGGGTATAGGCCAGCTGGTTGCGATGATTCTGCAATTTGGCCTCTATCTGCTGCAGTCCGTAGCGTGCTTTATCGTAGTTGCTCGCTGTGGTTCCGCCGTCCTGGTAGAGTCCCATAACGCGCTCAGCGTCGGCTTTAATCTGTGCGTATTCGGCTTCCGTTGCGCTCAACTGCACCTTATAATCCACTGGGTCAATCTCCGCAATGAGCTGTCCGGCCTTCACATAATCGCCTTCGCTCACCAGCACACGCTTCAGTGTGCCGGCTACCTTGAACGACACATTGGCCTCGGTGGCTGCTACCACATGGCCGGGATACTGCAGTTCCACTGCCCCCTCGGGAGCTCTCACAGTGTCGATACGCACTACGGCCACCTCATCGGCCTTCTGTTCTGCCTTGTGATTGCAGGATACAAACAACGGCAAGAGTGCCGGAAGAATGCTGAGAAATACTTTATAGTTCATAGCCAATTCGTTGATTCGTATTATTTACGGCGGCAAAGATAAGGCGAATATGCATTTGCGCAAAGTCCAAAAAACGCTCATCATTGTTCTATACGTACTTCCTTAAGTATTTTATACGCTTTTTAATGAACTTTTTGTACTCTTGAACAGCACTTTCCACTATCTTTGCTGCATGAACAAGATAAGTTTACCATTTGAGCGATTTACGCTGGACCTGTTGTACGACGCTGTTTCTGCCAACCACAACAAGCTGCTCTTCTCCGATATGTGCGGACTCTTCTACTGCCAGAAGGGAGAAGCCAAGGTGAGCATGAACGGCTGCACGCTCTGCATCAAGCCTGGTGACCTGTACATCTACCTGCCTTCCTCGTACGTATATATAATAAGTACATCGCCCGACCTGGACGGTGTGTCGTACAAGACAACGGTGGAGTTTGCACTGGAGATGCTGGAGAACATCCCCTTCACCAAGAGTCTCCTGGCCCTGAAAGACAACCCCTGCGTGAGTCTGACACCGCTGCAGCGCGATTTGCTGGAGGAACTTCTCGAGGCTATAGACCGCCGCACGAAGTTCTTCAACTCGCTGAATCCCGACGATGAGTGCAAAGCCATCATGCTGCGTTCGCTCTCCAAGCTGGGTGAAGTTATCCTGCACGAAGTGTTCTATTACTTCTTCGCCAACCAGCCAATGGCCCAACCCGTGATGGACTTGAAGGACATTGTCTATCAGAACTTCCTTACCTCGCTCACCCAAAAGTACAAGTACGAGCGTGAAGTCGGGTTCTACGCCAAGGAGCAGCGCCTTAGCCCGCGCTACTTTGCCTCCATCATCAGGGACAAGACAGGCAAGTCCCCCAAGGAATGGATTATCCAGATGGTCATCAACAGCATCAAGCAGTCACTCATCTACTCGGGTAAGAGCATCAAGGAGATAGCCATCGACTACCACTTCCCCACACAGAGTTTCTTCGGCAAATACTTCAAGCAGTACGTGGGAGTATCGCCCAAGGAGTTCCGCGAGGAGGCAAAACGCAAGCACATCATCCCTGCACAACAGCAAGATTAAGAGAAAAAAGAGGAGCCCACATGCGTGTATGCTCCTCTTTTTTTGCATACTTTTGTGCCCTGGAACAGCATAACATATAAAAAACAGACAACAACCGACAATGAAGAAATTCCTTACCCTCTTCCTTTTGATGCTCACCGCAATGGGCGCGAGCGCACAAATCACTTCGCTCGACGAGCTTTCGACCGAGAAGACCTACACCTTGCGCAATGCGTTCTTCAATGCTTATGCCGTGTATAATGCCGCCAAGAGCACCACCACAGTGTGGGCTGCAGGCATGAACAAAGGCAATATCAGCGACGAGAGCTACAAGGCGAAGGTGGATCCGGCCAGTCCCAACACGGCCTGGATGATAGTCAACTTTGCCAACAAGTGGTATGCCTACAACATGGGAGCCAGGAAACTGCTCACGGTAGGCAATAATGCATCCAATGCCAATACGGCTCCCGCCAAGTTTGACGACACTGCCCAGCCGCTGGAGCTCAAGGCTCAGGGCGATGGTACATTCAGCCTGCGCACCGTGCAGGGCAATATGAACTACATGTGCGCTGCCCCTCAGTTGGCCTACCCCATCAGCGTGTGGGAGCCGGGCGACGGCACCAGCTGGGAGTTCAAGGTCAATGATGATGTGGAGGCAGACTATGATGCCTGCATCGAGAAGATTAATGCCGGTGTGCCTGTGGGCTTTGACGTGAACCTCTCCAACGGCTTTGCATGGGCGGGCAACAGCGTTTCACGCCAGCAGCTGCCCCATGAGATAGCACGCGGAAAGGCTTACACCTTCTACGTGCGTGCTTCCGAGGGCTGGATCTGCCCCGACGGACTGACGATAGACAATGGTGAAGAGCGCTTCACTGTGAGCGGCATCAAGGCGGGCAAGACTGTGACTGCCATCACCATACCTGCCGACAAGGCCACCGGAAACATCATGGTAACAGGCACATGGAAGCGTGACGAAGCAAACCCAAAAGCCCAGCAACTGGTATTCGACGACGAATTTGACGTGGATGGAAAGCCTGACGAAACCAAGTGGGTGCGCACCGTGCGCGAGGGAGCCACATGGAACCGCTTCTGCTCCAACTCTGACAAGGTGGTGTTCAATAAGGACGGATACCTGCACTGCCGCGCTCTGAAGAACCCCAAAGTGACCAGCGAGGACCCTGGAGAGATGATAACCGGCGGCATCAAGTCGCTGGGCAAGCACGACTTCCTGTATGGACGCATCGAAGCACGCATCAAGACCAACCTCCACACCGGCACTTTCCCTGCCTTCTGGCTCATGCCTACCAACAACATAGGCGGCTGGCCACACGGAGGTGAGATAGATATATGGGAGGTGATAAACAATGAGGACCGGGCCTACGGCACTGTACACAACTCATGGGCATGCTGTACCACCGGCCGTCCCAACGGCAGCAACCTGTCGGGCATCAACTATGACGACTGGCACGTGATGACCGTCGATTGGGACGAGAACCAGATAGACTGGTATGTGGATGGCAAGTATATGTGGACCTACAGCAAGAGCAACGTACCTCACGGAGCCGATGCCACCACCAACGGATGGCCTTATGACAAGCCTTTCTACATCATCATGAACCAGAGCGTGGGCAATGGCGGATGGGCTGCAAGGCCGGATGTCAACTTCACCTACGAAACTCTGTTCGACTGGGTACGTGTCTATCAGATTCCCTCCACACCCGACGGCATCGGGCAGACACCTGCTGCCACCAGCCCCATGAGCAACCGCATCTACGATCTGAGCGGACGTCCCGTGAGTGGCAACCCCACCAAGGGAGTGTATATACAGGGCAACAAGAAGGTGGTCAGGTAACCCACCTGCCAGCCACAAGCCTTCAGCCCCACCGACTGAAGCGCTATAATCACCTGAAGGAGGAGACCCCGAGCGGCCTCCTCCTCTTCTGTTCCCAATGGTTCAGTGCGGTGCACCGGCCATCGCAGCGTGCTGCACCGGCCATCACAGCACGCTGCGAAGGCACATGCAGCGCACTGCCTTCAACGCCTCTACCCTCCTCCCGCTTCGCCGCTGCTGCTTGCCGGAGCCGCAGAAACCTACTCTACCGGGAAAAGCACACCGTTGTTTGTCATCCCCTTTGCCGATGAGTTCGGATTATTATGGTTATCTTTGCAGATGGTAATGCCCCTTTCAATATACACGTGCAATGGTTCGTATGAAGAGTAGAAACGCCCAAATGGATTTGCTGCGAGTGTTGGCTATGCTGATGATCGTGTTCAATCACCTTGTTTATCATGGTGTACAGCATGTGCCGGCGGCCAGTGCCGGGGCGATGAGCCAGATGAGCGTCCATGCCGGGCAGGCCAACTTCCTGATGCTACAGTTTCTGGCTTACTCTTCCCTCGTGGCAACCAACATCTTCTTCCTCATTACGGGCTACTTTCTGGTGAAGCCGCGTGAGATATCATATGCCGTCAGGAAGTCGTTCAAGCTGTGGCGGGTGATTGTATTCTATTCGCTCACCATCTATGCAGGGCTGTGTGCATTGGGACTTCAGGACTTCTCCTGGCCGCAGGCCATTGGGCAACTGATGCCCATCCACAGCGGCAATTACTGGTTCATGTCCAATTACCTGGTGGTTCTGCTCCTTTCCCCATTCGTCGCAAGGGCGCTTGACGCACTCGCCCAGAGGGAATACCAGTGGCTTCTGTTCCTATTGCTGGTCATCAACTTCGCACAGGGAGAATGGGGCTACGGCAGCATCTTCGGCGGCGACATGTCGTTGGTTTTCGCTTTGTCGCTGTTTTGCCTGGGAGGCTATCTCCATAAATTCGGGATGCCGGAGTACAGGTTTACCCGTTGGGGCTATCTGGCGGCATATATAGGAACGTGCCTGTTGCTCACGGGCTTCAGCTATCTCCGCCAGATGCATGCTTTTGTTGCAGAGGGGCAACCCATGCTGCTGGGTAGCCTGGGCAGGAACAGTCTGCCCCTGCTATGCTCTGTATGCCTCTTCCTGCTTTTCTCCACCCGCCGATTCAATATCCCCGGGGGCATTTCCCGCCTCTGTGTGACAGTCAGCCCATACGTCTTGGCTGTCTATCTGATACACGACAACGGCTTCTTCCGCAGCATATTGTGGGACTGCATAGTGCGGCCGCAGGACTACCTCTGCAGCTATTGGCTCATCCCTTACTGCCTCTTCGCCGTGGCGGCAATATTCGCTTCGTGCGTGGGCATTGAGTATGTAAGACAGAGGATAGCGGCCCTGTTCTGACCTTCCGGCCCACCAAAGGCATCTACATACAGAACAACAAGCTGGTGATGAAGTGACCCGCCAGCCGCCAGCAGGCCGTCGGAGAGCACGGGCAAATGGACTTTCCTACAACGCATAAGCTACTGCCCCACCCGCCCCTGACATACATAACAGGAAACGCAACAGTACAGAAAATTCAGGTCTGTACTGCTGCGTTTCTTTTATCCCAAATCGGTCATTAGAAAAAGCTTCTTGTCAATTTCTAATGACCGC
>ERZ780141.814-NODE-814-length-21254-cov-4.207510_pt1 | contig 21254 bp, 19 predicted proteins | sample MGYA00433080_ERZ780141 | MGnify/ENA primary metagenome ERZ780141 (study PRJEB29588, sample SAMEA2154047) | human gut metagenome | biome: human gut; feature: human-associated habitat; material: faeces | place: Denmark | collected 2008/2010 ... | reverse complement strand
GCCGAGTCGGCGCAGGACGGGCAGAATCGGCGTGATTATGTTTCTTCTAAGCGAAGTCACCGTCTTGCCGCACAGCGCGAAGGACGTGTCGTCGAACGCCGAAAATGCCCACGCAACAAATGAGACGGACATACACACCGTCTTGCCGGAGCGCACCGCGCCGTCGCAGATTATCGCGTCAAAATTCCTGTCCGGGCTCGATGGGCACCACCACGAGAGCACCCGAAGCTGCTTTTCCGAAAAGCTCTCAAAAGTGTTATTTTTGCGTTTACTCACCCGCATCATCCCCGCGCAGAGCACGCGCGCTGCGGTCAAGCGCAGAGAGGAAATCCGAATTTTCTCCCGCCGAAGCGGCATTGCTCAGCTCGCAGAGTCGGTCGAGCGCCTTGAGCCGATCGAAAAATTTGACCTCAAGTCCCCCGCTCTTCGGGCATTTGATATCCGATACCATCGTCAGGTCCAGCTTTTCTATTTCCGACCCGTCAGGCAGCTCGTCTGACAAAATGAGCCTTACCGCGTCCGCAACGCTTCCGAAAGCGAGCCTGCGGTAGCCCTCCGTGACCTCCGCAAGCTTCGCGTCGCGCTCGTTTTCGAGCTTCGCTATTCGCCTTTTGATCTCTGGGTCGGCGAGCAGCTTCATTGCCGTTCGCTCCGGGTGGACGGAATAGCCCGCCCGCGCGGCCGACGCGCGCGGTTCGCGGGACGCGACAAAGAAGCGGCAGAAATTCTCCTCTTTGGGCGAAAGCGGTTCTTTCTTTTTCATACTCTCATCTCCTCATCTATATTCACGGGCTCTTCGGCGGCGGTCTCCGAAGTGCCCGTCACCCATAGCGAAAACGCCCCGATTTTTTGCATATCAGCGTGCAAAAAACGGTGGAGCGTCAACAAAGTTCATATTTTATTAATATTTAGAGAAACAAAAAGTCTGTTTTCGCCTGTTTTCAGGCATTTTTCGGTTGATTTTCCCCGTTTTCGGTGATTGCCGCCGATTACGCAAGATTTTTGCTCTTTTGCTTGACTTTTGAGGTCGTGGGGTATAAACTAATGTAGGAGTGCGAAAAGTGCTCCCGTCGGGCTTTCCCGACGCAAAAATTTTTGAAAAGTGGTGAAATTTTTTGGGCAGCGACAAACCTAAGCCGCGAAGTTGGCAAACTAAAAATAAAGCTGTGGGGTCACGCCCGAAAAAGTTCGACCGATAAAAAAATCGGCTCTTTTTGCGTGCGCCTCACGGAGAAAGAGGTGCAATATGAGCCGTGATATCCTGGAAAATATCAGCGCACTGTTGGCGGAGGGCAAACTTGCCGATCTGCGTGAACAGCTGTGCGACATGAACGTCGTTGATATAGCGCAGGCGATGGAATCGCTCCCGGAAGACGAGCTTCTGCGGATATTCCGCATCCTCCCCAAAGACATATCAGCGGACGTTTTTTCTTATCTTGAGCCCGATTCTCAGGCGCAGCTACTGAATCTTATAACAGATACAGAGCTTGAGAACCTGCTCGACGACATGTTCCTTGACGACACCGTCGACTTCCTCGAAGAAGTCCCGGCAAACGTCGTGCGCCGCGTGCTCGCAAAGGCAGACAGCGAGACGAGGTGCCTGATAAACAGATTTTTGAAATATCCCGAAAACAGCGCAGGTTCGATAATGACCATTGAGATGGTCGAGCTGCATGACTTTTTCACAGTCGGCCAGGCAATCGAACACATTCGCTCGACCGCCGTCGACAAAGAGACGGTCTACACCTGCTTCTGCATCGACGACAAGCGCCATCTTATCGGCACGGTCGCCCTGCACACGCTGCTGATGGCAAAAGACAACGAGCTTATCCGCGACATAATGGACACCGACTCCCAGCTCATCTGCGTCAACACGCTCGACGACCAGGAGAAGGTTGCGGACATAGCGAGAAAATACGACCTGCTCTCCGTCCCCGTTGTTGACAACGAGGCGAGACTCGTCGGCATAATCACGATAGACGACATCGTCGACGTCATCGAGGACGAGAACACCGAGGACTTCGAGAAGATGGCAATGCTTCATCCCTCGGACGACAACTACCTCAAGACGGGCGTTTTCAAGCTCGCAAAGAACAGAATCCTCTGGCTTCTGGTGCTCATGGTCTCGGCGACTTTTACAGGCAAGATAATCGAAAACTATGAAAATATGCTCGCGGCAGTCGCGGGACTCACCGCCTGCATACCTATGCTCATGGACACAGGCGGAAACGCCGGCAATCAGGTTTCGACGCTGATAATCCGCGGTCTTGCACTCGGCGAGATCCACCCGAAGGACTATCTGAAGATAGTGTTCAAAGAGATAAGAGTCGCGCTCATCTGCGGACTGACCCTCGCGGCAGTCAACATCGGCAGAATGATGCTCTTCTCCTCCGGCGGGATGCCTGTTTATCTTGTCGTTTCAGCCGCAATGGTCTGCGCGGTCATAGTAGCGAAAATAATCGGCTGCACCCTGCCGATTATCGCGAAGCTGATAAAGCTCGACCCCGCGCTCATGGCAGGACCGATGATAACGACAATAGTCGATATGGTCACCCTGCTCATCTACTTCGCACTCGCAAAAGCGTTCCTCGCGATATAAAAAATTATCCTCCGTACATTTTGGTGTACGGAGGATTTTTATGTTTTGTATGGCGCGGATTGTATGTCATTTAAAATTCGAGGCAATAGCACTCAGTCTACGCTTCTCGTATCCGGCTCCCATACAGGGGGGGGAGCCTATGTCAAAAATTCGCCGAAGATAACAATATAAAAAATGCCCCGCACTTTCGTGCGGGGCACTGAACTTAGCTGATTACTTGCTGAGCTCTGCGAAATACTTGATGGTTCTGACCATCTGGCTGGTGTAGGAGTTCTCGTTGTCGTACCACGAAACAACCTGAACCTCATACAGATCGTCAGCGATCTTAGCAACCATGGTCTGAGTTGCATCGAAGAGAGAGCCGAATCTCATGCCGATAACATCGGAGGAAACGATCGGATCCTCATTGTAGCCGAAGGAAGCGGAAGCAGCAGCCTTCATAGCAGCGTTGATGCCTTCCTTAGTCACATCGCTGCCCTTGACAACAGCGGTAAGGATGGTGGTGGAGCCGGTCGGCACGGGAACTCTCTGAGCGGAGCCGATAAGCTTGCCGTTGAGCTCGGGGATAACAAGGCCGATAGCCTTAGCAGCGCCGGTCGAGTTGGGAACGATGTTGGCAGCACCTGCACGGGCACGTCTCTTGTCGCCCTTTCTGTGGGGACCGTCGAGGATCATCTGATCGCCGGTATAAGCGTGGATGGTGGACATAATACCGCTCTGGATGGGAGCGTAATCGTTAAGAGCCTTAGCCATGGGAGCAAGGCAGTTGGTGGTGCAGGAAGCTGCACTGATGATGGTGTCGTCAGCATTGAGGGTGCCCTCGTTGACGCTGAAGACGATGGTCTTGAGGTCATTGCCTGCGGGAGCAGAGATAACGACCTTCTTAGCGCCTGCATCGATGTGAGCCTGGCTCTTAGCCTTGGAGCAGTAGAAGCCGGTGCACTCAAGAACAACATCAACGTCAAGCTCGCCCCAGGGAAGATCCTTCGCGTTGGGCATAGCATAGATGGTGATCTCCTTGCCGTCAACTATGATAGCGCCGGGAACCTTGACAGTCTTGCCGTCCTCTTCATACTCAGCAGCCTTGAAGTCTACGGTGTGAAGATTCTCGCCTATTCTTCCGCAATAGCCGCCCTGAGCGGTATCGTACTTGAGAAGGTTTGCAAGCATCTCGGGGCTGGTAAGATCGTTGATAGCAACAACCTCGTAACCCTCTGCGCCGAACATCTGACGGAATGCAAGACGACCGATACGGCCAAAGCCGTTAATAGCAACTTTAACTGACATTTGAATTCCTCCGTTGTTAGTATAATTGGTTATTGGTTATATACCTCATATATTTTAGCCGTTTTTGTCCTCATATGCAAGCAATTTGATAAAATTTTACAGATACAGGAAAAGTTTCGTTAATCTGCCCAAAATATTGTATCATAAAGCCCAAAAGGACATAATACTGCCGAAAATCCGGCGCGGATATTTTGACATATCGGCATCATTATTTTGCCTTTCAAAACAAAATCTCCCCGCCTTCAAAAAGCAGGGAGTTTGCATTTCTTATTTTCGGTCTCAGTCCTCTGACGAGTTGCCCGCGAGCATGGAGATAGCAGCCTGAAGCTGGGTGTCTCTCTCTTTTTCGAGCGTACTGAGATTCTCTCTGAGCGAATCCGCGAGGATGATTTCGGTGTCCGGAGTCAGGCCCTTTCCGTCGAAACTCTCGCTGATATAGGGCAGCATCTTCGAAGTGGTCAGCACGACTGCGCCGCCGTCGCTGAGCTCGAAAGTCTCCTGAACATCGGCTCTGCCGGCGGTCTTTTCGCCGATAAGAAACGCCTTGCCGAAATCCTTGAGGTCGCAGGCAAACAGCTCGCCGTAGCCCGCAGTGTCGGAATTTATGAGCACCGCCATGGGCATCGTTATATCCTTGGCGTCGGAGCTGTAGGTCTTAACATTGTTGCCGTTTTTGTCAACGAGCGTTGCGAGCGCCTTGTTGCCCTCGGTCGCCGTCGGGACAAGATAATCTATAACGCGGCAGGTGTATTCAATAGTTCCGTCATAGGTCGAGCGCACATCGAAAACGAGGCTCTTCGCGCCCTCTTTCTTGAGCTGGTCGACTGCCTTTTCAAGCTGGTTCAATGTATTCTTGTAGAACGCGGATATCTTTATATATCCGACCGTGCCGATAAGCTCATAGCTGACGGTCTGGTTTGTGTAACCGAGGACGACGTTGACGGATTTGTCGACATCGTCGCGCCTGTAGGTGAGGCTGACTGAGGTCAGCTTTATACCGCTGAGTCTGCCCGCCATTTCACTGCTGTTTTCGGCAGTGACTGTGTCGCCGTCTATGGCAACTATCTTATCGCCCTTCTGAAGCCCCTCGGTCTGCGCCGGGGAGTTGGGATAGACTTCCGTTATGAGCAGATAACCGCTTTCGGGGTCAGTTTCAACCTCAACGCCGATGCCCGCGCTGCGTCCCTCAAGCTTCGAGGAATAGAGCTTGTAGGCGTCCGCATTCATATAGCGGCTGTACTTGTCGCCGAGTCCGTTGATATAGCCGTTTTCGAGGTTCGAGTCGAGCAGAGCCTCGTCTATATCGCCGTAGTACTTCGAGCGGACGATCTTGTCGACCTCCTCGACCGCATCATACATCTGCGCGCGCTTGGGAAGGTCGGTTATCAGCTTGTTGTACATACGCTGTGAGACCGACATCGTTATTGCGAAGGTCGCGGTCGCACTCAGAATAATGAGCGCAATCGCAAGTCCGAGCGAAATTTTCTTGTTCATTTGCTTTCACGTTCCTTCCTGCCTGAGATCAATTCGGAGGCGTGACAAAATCGAGAGGATTGAGCCTTGTGACGGCACCGTTCTTGACATGCATGACCTGGAAATGGACATGCGGTCCGGTCACATATCCTGTGGCGCCCATATAGGCGATAACCTCGCCTTTTTCAACGCGCTGACCCGCCGAAGCAATTATCTGCGAGCAGTGGCCGTAATATGTTCTGTATCCGTCGCCGTGGTCGATGGTGATATAGTTGCCGCCGACATCGGAATAGCCCCTGACGAGCACCTTGCCGCTCTGCGCCGCAACTATCTTCTTGCCGTAGGAGACATTGACGCCGTTTTCGCGCACGACTATGTCGATAGCCGGGTGCATGGTGTAGGTTCCGTCACCCTCGGGGTCGTAGTAGCCGTAGCCCGCGGAGATGTAAGAGTTCTTATATGGAACCGGCCACATCATCTCGCCGTCGTTATAAAATCCATCGTCAACGTCGCCGCTCTGGGAGCCGCCGCTGATGATTTTGTCTATCTGGCGCTCAAATGCCTCACGCTTTCTGTACTGCCGCTGAAGCTCCTGCTGATATTCGGTGCTGCTCTTGTCGGCGGGCTGTTTTTCATGTGATGCTGATGAACTGGAATGTATGAAATGTTTCGATAAAGTGGTGTGTGTGTCGAGCGAGGTCATGAGAGCCGATATCTGACGGTAGTTCGCGTTATATGCGTTCTGCTTTGAAGCGAGTTCTTTATTTTTAGTGTCGAGTTCGGATTTCTTCTCGACCAGAGACGAGCGCTTCTCTTCGAGAGCTTTTTTGTCCTCGTCGAGCTCCGCCTTGGCGGCGTTGAGCTCCTCGGTCTGCTTTTCGAGCTGGGAGATGAGCTTGTTGTCGTTCTCTGTGACGCTCGCGAGCAGCTGGATGCGAAGCAAGAGCGATGAGATGCTATCCGACTCGAGCAGTATCTCTATCCACGAGGACGAGCCCGCCATATATGTGGCGCGCAGGCGTTCTGATATCTTCTCCTGCGTGGCGTCTATCTGCTCGTCGAGCTTGTCTATCTTCGACTGAGCCTCGTCAATTTTTTTATCGAGTGCCGCTATCTCTCTGTCATAGTCTGCAATGTCCGCATTTAAAACGGAGAGCTGTGAGTTTATGACATCGAGCTGGCTGCTTATCGCCTCAGCCTGAGAAGAGAGCAGACTCATCTTCTCCGCATTCGAGGTCTGCTGATTTTTTATGCTTTCAAGCTTTTTCTTGTTTGCCTCAATCTCTTTTTCGAGCTCGTTATACTCCTGCTTGAGATCCTCGAGGCTCTTCGCCTGAACCCTTGTCGGGAAAATTCCGGTCATCAGCACGAGCGCCGCGCAAAGAACAAACGCCGCCGCTCTTCTGAGCCATGTGTTACGCTTATTCTTCATCGACTATCGCGAACTCCTTTTCTTTGAGATATTTTGTTATCGACACCGCACTGCCGAGCGCGCCGGAGAGAACGCCGAGCACGATAAATGCGGCGAGCAGTATCAGAGCATATTTGCCGAACGGAGCGATTCCCGACATTCCGATGCCGGAGAGAGTCTTGACGAGCGACCTGCCCGCAATTTCATATATGCCCCAGACGGCAAGCAGGGCGAGCACACCGGAGATAAGTCCAAGCATCATGCCCTCGATCATGAACGGCCATCGGATAAACCACCTTGTCGCGCCGACGCTCTTCATGATATTTATTTCGAGCCTGCGGCTGTCCATCGTTATTCTTATTGTGTTGGAGACGATGAAAAGCGAAACTATGAGCAGCAGCGCTATCATGCCTGCGCTCACATAGCTGACAGTGTTTCTCAGCCCCGCGAGCTGCTTTGCAAGCTGCCTGTTCTCGCGGATGTGGAGAACATGCGGGAGTTCGGAGATGCGCTTGACCGTGTCGTCAAACTTATCCGTATCTTTGAGCGAGACTTCATATGCATCGGGAAGCGGGTTTTCGTCGAGCCCGTCGAAGAGCACGGAGCTGTCCCCCATCTCGTCCTTGAGCTGGGCAAAGCCGCTGTCCTTGCCGACGAAAGTGCATTCGCGGACATTTGAAAGCCCTCTGAGGCTCGCGCCGAGCTCGTCCTCCTCCGCTTTCGTCGCGCTGTCATCGACAAAGACCATTATCACATTCTGATCCTCGACATTGCCGATGAACATATTTATATTGACCATTATCATGAACGCAACGCCAATCATCACCATGCAGCTGAACAGCACGGAGACCGACGCTATGCTCATCAGTCGATTTACATAGAGATTTCTCATTCCCTCGCGGGTGAGGTAGCCGAGGCTTCCGTTATTTTTCATCGCTCTCGTCCCCCTCTCCGTCGTCTTCGAGGTAAATAGAATAATCCGCCAAGACGGAAGAATATGTTGTGTCATACTCGCTTCCGTATCCCGTCGATTCTTTTTCGCGTTCTTTTCTTATGCTCTCGAGAGCCTGCCTGTAGATATCGTCGGCGGCGGTCTCGTTTGCTATCTCCTCCGCCTTTTCCGGGAGCCTTTCGGGTTCCTTTGCGGCAACTTTTTCCTCCGGAGCTTCTTCCTCGTCGTCGAGATACTTCGTTGCGAAGCCGTCCGCCGGTCGGTTGAGACTGCTTGATTTTGCAAGCGTGCGCTCGCGGTGAGCGGAATTTTTCATTCTGCCGTCCGCCGCAACGGTTCCGTTTTCGAGCAGGATAACGCGCTTGTCATACATACGGACGAGATTGTGCTCATGGGTAACCATGATGACAGTCGTGCCCTCCTGGTTGAGGCGCATGAGCAGATCGACTATCTCGAGGCTCATATGCGGGTCAACATTGCCCGTCGGCTCGTCCGCTATGATAAGATCGGCGTTATTCGCAAGGGCGCGGGCAAGAGCCACGCGCTGCTGCTCGCCGCCGGAGAGCTCGGTGGGATAGCAATTCATCTTGTCCGTCAGCCCGACTATGTCGAGCACGAACGGGACGCGCTTTTGAATCTTGTTCTCCTTAGAGCCGGTGACGCGCATGGCAAACGCCACGTTGTCGAACACGGTCATCTTGGGGATCAGGCGAAAATCCTGGAATACTATGCCCAACCCGCGGCGAAAATAGGGTATTTCGCTGCGGGTAAGGGTGCTCAGATCTTGATTTTTGATTATAACTTTTCCATGCGAGGGCACTTCCTCACGCATCATGAGCTTGAGGAAGGTGCTTTTTCCGGCGCCGGACGCGCCGACGACAAAGACGAATTCGCCCTTGTTTATCTTGATATTGACATGGTTTAGAGCATGTGTTCCGTTCTCGTAGGTCTTGGAAACATCTCTGAATTCAATCACAGTTTTCACTCCTATATAAAGCGGTATCCCCCTCGCTTGACTTTATACCGATCTTAAATTACGCCGCAGATCAGTATTTGACAGGCTTCGCATCGAGATACTTCTTGACCATAAGAGCCACCTTGAAGACGATAGCATCGTCGAACTCGCGCAGGTCAAGGCCGGTGAGCTTCTTGATCTTCTCGAGTCTGTAAACAAGAGTGTTGCGGTGGACAAAGAGCTTGCGGGAAGTCTCGGAAACATTGAGGTTGTTCTCGAAGAAACGCTGAATGGTGAACAGAGTCTCCTGATCGAGGCTGTCTATCGAGCCGCGCTTGAACACCTCGCGCATGAACATATCGCACAGGGTCGTGGGAAGCTGATAGATAAGTCTTGCGATGCCGAGATTGTCGTAGCTGACTATGGTCTTTTCGGTGTCGAACACCTTGCCGACCTCGAGGGCTATCTGAGCTTCCTTGAACGAACGGGCAAGCTCCTTGACGCCGGTGACGGTCGTGCCGATGCCGACATATGCGTGGATATAAAGGTCAGTTGTCAGAGAATCGGAAATGGAGCGCGCGAGCTTTTCGAGATCCTTGGTCTCGATGTTGCTGCGGACTTCCTTGACGAGAGCTATCTCGTTTTCGTTTATGTTGATGACGAAATCCTTGGTCTTGTCCGGGAACAGATTCTGGATAACGTCGAACGCCGCGGAATCGTTATGCTCGGTGATTCTTATGAGAAGAACGGTGCGCACGGCATCGCTGTTGAAGCGGAGTTCGCGCGCCTTGATAGCGATATCGCCGGGAAGTATGTTGTCAAGAATGACGTTCTTGACGAAGTTGCCCCTGTCGAATTTCTCGTCGTAGCACTGCTTGATGTTGCTCAGCGCCACGCAGCAGATATCCGCATATTTGCCTGCAAGCTCATCTTCGCCGTCAATGAAAACAGCATACTCGGCCTGCATGTGAGAGCCGAACGAGCGGTAAGTGCAGCCGTTAACGATACGGTCGCCGTCCTCCGCAAAAATCTGCGAAGCGTTCGAGATAACCTCGCCTATTTTGCCGAGCTCACTGCAGGAGATTATGGTGCCGGTCTCATCAATAACGCCGATCGTTCTGTCAACAGCGTCGCGCATCTGATGGATGACACCCTGGAAAAGCCTGTTTGACATAATATCTACCCCTATTCTGAATGATTTCAACTTCTGCCGTTTTAGACATTTTGACAACTGCGCTATAGACATTTTACACAATTATACGCTTAATTGCAATACATACGGGGCTAAAAAATGTGTAAAATAAAGGATTTTTTTCATAATCGGGTAAAAAAGCACCTGTTTTTATCTATTTCCCACAATTTTTTTAATTCGCTTTTAGTTGATTTGATCTTTGGTCATTTTGTCCATAGAATTCCACATAGGGGGTTTGAGACGCTTTTATCCGCGCGATTTTTATGGTATAATGAGCCGAGAAAGCGAAAAAGGGGCGCAAAAATGGAAGGCAGCATACTCAGAGCATATATATCGGAGAACATCGAAAAGGCTCAAAGAGAAAATATCCCGTCGGCGGTGTCGAAATTTCTCGATTCCGCTTCGCTCTCAGCGGCGTCCGCCCTCGCCCGCTCGACTGCGGGCAGATTCATCTTCTGGGGCGGCTTCGAGGGAGCTGAACGTGTAATCATGCTCAGCGTCCCCGACTATATCGAGAGCGACGACCCGAACGAAATTTTTACAGTATATTCCGACGGCTGCCCGCTGAGCGCCGTGAGAATAGAGAAGGACAAATTTTCCGACATCGGTCACAGGGACTATCTCGGCGCAGTTATGGGGCTGGGACTTACGCGCGAGAGCGTCGGAGACATCTGCGTTCAGCCCGACGGCTGCGACATCATAGCCCTGCCCAACGCCGCAAAATATATCGAAGAGAACCTGACCGGCGCGGGACGCGCTACGCTGAAAGCGAAATTGATTCCGCTCGGAGAAGTCCGCGCGCCGCAGGTCAGCATAAAAGAAATGAACATCACCGTCGCATCGCCGCGGCTCGACGCAGTAGCGGGCGAGATATTCTCGCTCTCGCGTTCGGCGGCGGCGCAGGTTATAGCCTCGGGCGCGGTGACGGTAAACGACGAGCAAGCATTGAAAGCCGACCGCCGCCTCTCCCCAAAAGACAAAATCGTTCTACGCGGCAAGGGCAGAGCGATTCTCGGCGAAGAGTTCACGCAGACAAAGAAGGGCAGAGTCAGAATAGAGGTCAAAAAATCCGTGTAATAATGCGGCAAGACACTTTTGATAATCGACTTCTACCTTCGCGTCTCACTATAATAAAAGCTTTCATACTTCTCGCGATGAAAAAAGTCCTACCCAAGTTTTATTTTGGGTAGGACTTCTTGACTTATATAGCTTCTCCGGCACTGCGGGCTGATTTTGTTACAGCATATCCTCTATCCGGTACGGTCTGCCAGGAGTGACAACATATTTTCTTGTTGTAACCCCGTCTTTGAGCGTGAAAAACTTTGAAGATACGGAGCAGTTTTCGACTATGCCCTCCGTTATGCCGTCCGAATTGTCGTCACTCGAGAATGTTACACTATAGCTCCCGTCGCCCGGCTTCGTTCCGCTTCCGACACCTTTTGATTCGATGCATCCGTCGGAATCGGCTCTGATATAGACAAACCCGTTGCTGTAATTTCTTCCGTCGATTCCGCTGTAGTCATAGAACACATTCGGATTGACAAACACCGTGTAGCCCTCGTCGGTGACGGCAAGATCGAGTTCATTCAGCGAATATTTAAGACGCTTGCTCATTTCCCTGCTCTGCGTTTTGCGGTATTCGTCAAACGGCATATAGCCCTGAACGCGGAGCTTCAGCTTTGCTTCGTCGTAGCTCATACCGAGTTCTACCGAATCGAACACCGCTTCGCTCTGCTTGCATATTCCGTCGGAAGTCTCGAACTTATATCCGTTCATAACATACTCGTATTTATTAAAATAGTTCTCCGATTTGCCGTACGCAATGGTCAAGCATATCGCCGCCGCGCACAGCACGGATGCAGTTATTATAATTTTCTTTTTGCCGCTTTTCTCCGGAACTCCGTTTTTTCTGAGCCTGTTATACAGAATAACCGATACTATTGCAAAGCCGATATCAACGGCAACTCCCGCTATGAGAACTATATATTCGGCTGTATCAGCAACTTTATACATAGTCAGCGGAGTCGTTTCTTCGAGCAAAAGACAGACATCGTAAATGAGCGCATATATCGCGGGCTGAGGATATCCGCTGGGAATCAGAGTTGCGCCGAACAGCAGATTCGGTATGCCTATCGCGAGCAGTGTTTTCTTCAAGCCTTTTCTGTATGCAAACACCATCGCAAAGGACATAATCAGTATAATTGCGAAGCTCGCTATAACTTCAAATACGCCGGGGCTGCCCTTTGAGTCCGCACTCAGTATCCACACGCCGCAGTATATCGCCGCGAATAACATAAGCATTGTCAGCACAAACGCCAGAATCGGCATCCAGATTTTTTCGTCGTAGACTTTCTCGAAATCCTTTTTCACCATTGCGGTTACACCTCCGTCGTCGCCCATGTCGGCCAGCGCTTTTTGGATGCTCTCATCTTCGCTGTAGCCGATCTCGGTATAAAAATCGATGTGGTCGGATATATGATCCCGCAGCTCCTCGCGGATAAGCTTCTGCCGCCTTTTCGAGAGCTTTTCGGGAATCACAGAATCGAGGTAGCTTTCTATTCTTTTGTCCATTTTATCTACCTCAAACCGCCGAGGGTGCGAAGCCGCTCCTTATCACCTTTTCGACTGCGCTCGAATACGAATGCCAGTCCTCGGTCGATTTGTTGAGCATTTTCAGCCCGCGGTCGGTGATGTGATAGTATTTTCGCCGTTTGCCGCGCTCGCCGTCCTGCCAATAGGACTTCACGAGCCCCTCCTGCTCGAAGCCGTGGAGTATTGGGTAGAGCGTGCCCTCCTTGAACGAGAACACAAATTCGCTGCGCTGTTCGATCTCCTTGATGATCTGGTAGCCGTACATGTCCCCTGTTCCGAGGACGGACAGCACAAGCAGCGAGCTGCTGCCCTTCGACAGTTCTTTTTGGATATTCATATAAAGTCCTCCTTTAAGCATAGAGTTTCTATACATCGGTGTTCTATGTATATAGCATAGCATTATATTTCTGTTCTGTCAAGGAAAAATTTGCAAAAAATTTTTGCCGCGCCCGAAAAGCGGTCTACCCGTTCTCGGACACGGCATTTTGAATTGACTTTGCGGTCAGTTATAGACCGTTCTCTTCTTGCTTATGATATTTCCCGCCACGGCAAGCGCAATACCCAAAACGAGCAGAGGCAGGCAGCTTTGAAGCACCAGTTCGGACGAGACAAGCCCGAACGACATATAGAACATAGGCACTTCTTTGTTGATGCAGAATATATAGTTTGCTATCAGATACAGCACGCCGCCGAGAATGCTTATCGCCGCAGATTTTGAAATGCTGATAATAAAGCCGCACATTCCGAAGAAGAACACACAGGCGGGGATTATCCGCATAAATTCAAAAACGAAATCCGGAATGAGCAGGCACGACGCTGCCATCATAATTGAAATATTCAGGAGCATCGCGCAGAATATGACCGCGCAAATAGTGCCTGCGCTCACCCTTTTGTTGACGAACAGCACTTCGTTGCCCTCGGATTCGTTATACTCCCTGAGCACAAAAATGACATCCCACGCGGAGAAGAACGGAAATATCACCTGCGACATCTGCAGCAGATAAACCTCTATCATCTCGGGCTCGGTGCCGTTGAAACGCATGGAGCAGAGCAGTATCGGATAAAGAACATCGAAGAGCACGAGCGGAGCAAACCTCACCGCACCCACATTTTTCAGCGACAGACGCACAGCCATAAAAACCGCGCTCATATGTTTTTTGTTATGCATATGTATCCGTCCTCAACGCGCGGCGACACCGACGCGGCAGTAGGCTGAGCCTGCGCCGAGAGTACGGCGGTCATCCGCTTTGAATCGCGCTCAAACTGGCGCTGAATGAAATACGGCTCCGAAAGCTCACCGAGCCTTGAATCCTCGATTTCATAGACCTTGCCCGCGGCGGCATTTTCTATTTCAGCGCATGTGCCCTGTGCCGCCACGGTACCGTTGTTTATTATCACCAGCTCGTCGCAGAGGTTTTCAACATCCTCGACAATGTGCGTGGAGATAATTATCGTGCGCTCGCCCTCGAGCTTTGAAACAATATTCTTGAAGCGCAGGCGCTCTTCCGGGTCGAGCCCAGCTGTCGGCTCGTCGAAGATAATGATATCCGGCTCGCCGAGCAGAGCCTGAGCCACGCCCAGCCTGCGTATCATGCCGCCCGAAAGGGTCTTGACTTTTTTGTCGAGCTTGTCCTGAAGACCGACAAGTTTGATATATTTTTTCGCCTCATCGCCGATTTTTTCTCGGCTGATGCCCTTGAGGTCTGCGAGCATCTCCATCATTTCAAAGGCGGTCAGTTCCTTATAAAGACCGAATTTCTGCGGTAGATAGCCTATATGGCTCTGAAAGTTTTTGTCCTTTGAAATATCACTGCCGTTAAATTCGATTTTTCCCGCGCTCAGCGGATAGAGTCCCGTTATGCAGCGCATAAGCGTTGTCTTGCCCGCGCCGTTGGGGCCGAGGAGTCCGTATGTTTTTTTATCGAGCTGCAGATCTATCGATTTCAATATTTTACTGCGGCCGAAGCTCTTGTCCACCGCATAAAGTGATAGCATAAAAAATCCCTCCTCAGTCTGCGTCGGCGTAAAACTCGCTCGCAGTGCGCTTATCATTGGGGCTGTTGAGATATTCGGACATTCTCTTGAGTGCTTCTTCTTCGCCGAATCGGTCTATGTAATCGATAAATTTTTTATATGAAGCATAGTCTTTTCCCGCAAGCTCACGCATAAAGCTCTTTGCTTGCGCATCACCGTTTACATAGTAATTATAATTCTCGTACAGCTCCATTCTCCACGGTTCAGTTGCCTGCGTCGCCAAAGAATAGTCAACATCAAGTATTTCATCTGTCACCAGCGATTCGGTAAATCGGCAATATCCGGTAAACTTACCGGAACTGCCTGTTTGAGGAATAAAAATAACCGTCCGAATATCATTTGGCAGAGTTTGAGTTCCACGATATTTGTCGACAAAATTATCGAGCATCTTTTTCTGACCCATGTAGTAATGAAGATACGGATAGACCATTCTCACCCCGTCCTTCTCATAACAGTCATACAGCCCGGAAACGAGCGTCAATCCTGTCGTTTTTCCCTCAAACTCATTCTTTCCTGTCTGTTCAAGTCCGCAATACACTGTTTGATTGCTGTTCACTTTCACCTTGAAGCGAATCGGCTCATCAAGTACAAATCGGTATACTTCCCTTTGCTTCATATTATATACCGGCAGCGAACCGCTGTGCGGATAATACGGGAAATATCCCGGCAGGAATAAGCCCTGAAGATTGGAATAATATTGCGTTGAAAAGCCGCTGTATTTAAGCACTATCTTGTCAAGGTTCTTTCTCCCCGGATTTAAAACAGTGAAATAATCTCCGTTCTGTTCAAAGCGAAGCTTGTTTCCGCCGCCGTCCCGAACTGAGCTTATTTTATATCCGTGATATAGTGTGAAATCATACTTTTCAAGATTGGGCTTGTCAACGGTTATCACCGCCCTGACGTGCAGATTATTGCCGACCTTTATTTCCAGATTGTAATCGATCACATCAAACTCTTTTTCAAAACGCGCCCACTCTTTGTTCGTGCCGTCCGCATCATAATCGTCGGAATAAAATCCGTATGCTTCGTCATAGTAATCCTCATCCGCACATTCCATAGAATATTGAGGGTCGTCTCTCCCCACGGCAACTCGCGAAGCGGGGATCTGCGACACAACGAGAAAAGCAAACGCGAACAAGGCAAAAACGGCCGGAGCCGCCCGAAAACGTCTGTTTCTCTCCCCGGTTTTCAGACTTATCACAAAAAGCGAGAGCATAAACCAAAAAAGCACCGTCAGCCACCGATAAGGCAGGACAGATTGTCCGAAAGCAAAGATCGGCGCATAGTTGAGCGACGGTGGGAACACATCAAACAGCCGCAAAAACGGAAAGATATTTATGCTGACATCACGGCTGAAAGAATAGAACATCTCGCCGAGATAATTCGAAAGCGGCGAACCGAGCAGCGTGGAGAGCACAAGTCCGAGACAGCCGTTTATTCTGTGAAAAAGCAGCGATGCCGACATACCCATAGCCGCAGCGCAGCATGGAAGAAAAAAATGGCTCAGCAGCATATTCAGAACGGTCTGAATGATAAACTTGCCATGCCAACAGTTAAAATTTCTGTATTTTATAAATGATATCAACCACCATATATTAAACACAATAAAAAAAGCAAAAATAACGACTGCAAAAACTATCCCCTGCGCTAAAAATATCTTTCTTTTCGCGTGAGTCACGGTGTCCATGCACTCGTCGAGTTTATATCGGCGGAGTTTGTAACTCATTTCAAAGGACAGAAACGAAAAAACGACGAACGAAGCGAGAGAAAACTTCAACGGCACATCTAGCGCACCGAGAGCCGCATCATCATAGAGAGCGCTGACATTTCCAGCCATCAACCATATCATGGCAGCCACAATCGAAAACATAAACAGTGACAGAACGACTATCATTTCTTTTGAGCGGAGAAATATCGTCCTGACCTGAAAAATCAGCTTCTTGTCGGGCAAGGTTACACCTCCTATTTTTTAGGATTCAATCGAGCTACCCGCTATACTGCGGGTAGCTCCTCTATTCATTTATTTGTAGCAGATGTATCCTTCACCCTGAGCTCCTGAATTCCAAGCTCCATAAGGTTTAAGATAAAGCTGCCATGTAACCGCCTGACTGAAATGTTGTGTTTCCTCTCTATCGAAATCCTTGCCAATGCCCACCTTTATTTTCTTATCATATTTAAACGACTTTGAGGAGGCATTAAAATACATAGAACAGGCTGTCATTGCTCGGTTCGATTCCCTTTTAGTTTTTGCTCCGAACAATTTAAATGTACCTATAACCTTACCAGAGCAAGAATAGTGTTCATTGCCCTTTAATACTGCCGTTTCTGAATTCTGCGGTACCTGATAAGCAAACGATGAAACTATCCCTATCGAGGAAATTAAAACGAGAGTGAACAAAATCGAAACAATTTTTTTTAGTACTTTCTGCATTACAGTTCTCCTTTTCTTTTAAATATTACTATCTCATGTTTCGCATGCTAAAAAGTTTTTCGTATAACACTTCCGTTATTTCTTATTAGCCCACTCTCCTACACAATCCTATATTTTTATAATATCACAAAGCGTCCTTTAAAGCAATAGGAAAATTCAAAATTTGGTATTTTTCAGAGAATTTTGTGGGGGGGATAAAACATGCCGCCCGCATTTTCACGCAGACGGCATTATTTTTATATCAATTTTTATTTTATCACAACCACCGTGTTCGGGCGCATTGTCAGAGTGAACTCGCCGTTGTCCGAGGCTATCGTCTCAAGCGGCTCCATGTCGTGCTCCTCATCAAGCATATAAATAGTATATAGCCTGTCTTCGCCCGTTTCGACCTTGAACGTGCGCGGCAGAGGCGCGGCGGCATCGGTATAGTATGTGATGAGCAGCATCCGAGTCTCCCCGTCCGCCGCCGCAGCCGAATAGATATCCGGCACATCGCAGCTGACGGCGCACTCGTTTTTGAGCGAGAGCAGTTCGCCCCACGCCTTAACGGAGTAATAACCCTTTAATCTGTCCAGCGTACCCTGCTTGAACAGCCCGTTCATGCTCGAATTTATCCGCGCGTCATAGTACATGAGCATATCGGTTTTTTCACGCTGGCAGGCGCTCATAACGGCCCTACAGCGAAGCCTCGGTTTCAAGGCTGTGCTTCCAGCCGTCGCCACTCCAGCCGCAGACATAGTTCCACTCGTTCAATATGCTCTCGGTGTCCGTGTAGCCGTGGCGGTCGAGCATGGCACGGTGTCGGCGCGCGTCGGACGTGAAATCGCTTACCTTCGACCCGTAGCAGTGCCACGAATAGAAGTCCATCGGCACATTTTCTTCTCTCATCTTTTCAAAGAATGCGTCGAGCCATTTTTCATTGTAGCCGCAGACCGCGGGTCCGCCGATTTTCAGCGACGGGAACCGCGCTTTCAGATACTTCGCCGCCGTTGCAAAAAAGTCATAGAACTCCTCGGGCGTTCCCGTCCAGCACTTGTCGTTGAAGTCCGGCTCGTTCCATATCTCCCAATATTCAATACCCATATGATAGCCGTCCGCCCAGCCCTCGTTCATATGCATTATGATGTGCTCGCAGACGACCGCCCATTTTTGATAGTCCTTGGGCGGCATAATGCCGTAGTGCTTCGGCCAGTGCTCGATCTTACTGCCGAGGCGGTAAAACACCTTTGCGCCCGCGCGCATAATCGTGCCGAGATAAATATCCGTCAGCGTGAAGTCATAGGATTCGGGCGAATACGGGTCGGCGTCGAAATCGGTGAATATATTATGTATATCGACCGTGTGCTCTCCGCCGTAGTCATAGCATATGGACGAATCGTGCGTTCTGGCAAACGGGATGTTCGCCTCCCTGAAGTCCGGCAGATTCGTGAGATTCTGGTCGCCGTTGTCCGTATACACGGGGCCGTTGTTGACGGCGTTCATCGGTTTTATCCTGCCGACAGTGTTTTTGAAATCAACCTTAAGTTTCATATATACCTCCATCAAATATCAAACGAGAACTGCCAATCCTCGCCGTAGATAACTTTTACTTTTATCGGCTTGTCGCTCTCGACGGTTATTTCGGGCTTCTCGTCTTGGGATTTTCTCGCCTTGCACATGAGGGTGACGAACGAATCCCTGCCGACGGGCAGCTTCTTTATTCCGTGCTCCTCGAGCCTGTTCACGCGCCAAACTATCTCCGACTTTTCGGCGGAGACTCTGATTCCGAGGATGTACTCTATCAAAACGGTTATAGGGAATATGCCCGTCCAGCCGACAAAATCCTCGCGCGCGGGGTCGCCGCGGTCGGCAGTCTCGGGGGCATAGTTCTCCCAGAAAGTGCCCGTCTTTCTGTAGACCTCCATGGCGTTTTGGTAGCAGCACTCGGCTATGTCCTTGGCGAGCTTCTCTTTTCCGTTTGCGGAGAGTCCGCAGAGCACCATATAGTTCGTCGGCGCCCAGACTCCGCCGTTCCAGTAGCCGCCGTTATCTTTGTAGTCCGGGTGATCCGCGGAGAGCGCAGGGACGCGGTTCGGGCGGTTGAATTCATTTTTATCCTCGAGATGACGGCAGAGCGCGTCGACCCTCTCGGGCGGGGCAATCTTCGAGATAAGCGCCCAGAACGCAGCGACGGTCTTGACGGCAAGGAAGCTTCCGTCCGCCTTGAGGTCATAATAGAACCCGTCTTTTTCGCTCCACATCTTCTCGTTGACGAACCTGACGAGATTATCGTATTCGTCCCTGAGTGCGTCAACGTCGTCGGTGATACCGAGCTCCTCCGCCATCATAATAAGATATTCGCAGCTCATCGCCGCCTGCAGAGTCGCATCTATCCAGGACATATAGCTGTGGTGGAAGGTCTCGAGCTGCCAGTCCTCCGAGTCGGGAATGAGCTCAAGATCGCAGCGCGGCAGATTGTCCATGCCGCAGCCCCAGCCGCTCGACCAATAGCTTCCGTCCTTCCAGCGATGATAATTCTTGAGCCAATGGTGGAACGAGAGCAGCGGATAATAAACTTTTCTGAGCCTGTCTTTGTCTCCGTAGTTCTTGTAATACTGCCACTCGCACCACGCCATTATCTCGGGTCCCGTGCTCGTCGGGTCGTGGCGATAGAATCGGTCAACGCCGTCTAATTCGTTTATCTCGCGGCAGATGAAGCCGTCCTTGTGCTGCTTGCAGTAGAAATTGTCGAGCGTTTTCTGGAAGCAGTGGACGCTGTCGCCGTATTTGCCGAACATGAGCATAAAGCAGGAATCCCACATAAAAATGTGACCGTTAAAAGCGGCGTCGATATAGGGCGAGACAAAGCCGCTCTCTTTCGTCGGCTTTCCGAGGTTGCGGAAAGCTATCTCCCACGCCTTGTAATAGGCGGCAATTTCATCGTCGTGTCCCGCCCACACGGGCTCAGGGAGCTTTCCCTTCTCCTTTTCAAAATCCGGCAGCTCCGACATATCGGGCTGCATGGAAACAAACTCGTTGAGCTTCGCATACCTGTCCTCGACATATCGGGTGATGGGTTCTTTCATGTTTGCGCTCCTTTCGGGTATTTTCAATCGAGCTGATTATATCACACTTTTTGTTTTTAGTGAATAGTTTTTGCGGCAACACCGCGGCGGCGAAATATATTTTCGTTTTCAAAAATTAACTTTTTGTGAATATTCAAAAAAGTATGTCAAAAAGCATTGACTCCGATATATAAATATGCTACTTTGTAATTGCAGATGGGTTTTCTGCGGCAGAATATCATATAAATTCGGAGAAATGCTATGATGCTGTTCGGTTCAAAAAATTATAGATTTTTATCAGGTCTGAGGCGGGTGCGCATTCGGGCAGTTTAATAAGGCGCATAGGTCGGCATCGCAGCCGGCTTGTGCGCATTTTGTCTTCTCAATAAACTAAAAAGCAAGGTGACAAAGATGAAATCAACCGCTAAAAGAGAAGTTATGACCGGCGTAATTACATTTCTTGTTTACGGCATTCTGGGCTTTGCGGCTTCTGTTCTTACCTCGCTCCCCGAAGCCGGACTGGATAGCCTCGCGGCGAGCCACGCCGTATTCATCATCGGAAGCATCGCAAGCTCCGCCGTTCTTGTCGGCGGAATAGCGTTCGGAATAGTATTCGGCAGAAAAAGATCGAACGGATATCTCATAGGGCTCGTCGCCTCCGTCGTCTTTTTCCTCGGCGCGGGATTCGGCTTTTTCTATACCCTGTCGTCAATCGGAGTGATAGATATCCATGACATAAGGTTTCAGAGCCTATATGAGCCCTCCATTACTATAATAATAGCTTACGCCGCCGTGCCGTACATCGCCTATGCCGCTGCTCGCATAAAAGCAAGCAAGAGAAATAAAATTAAAACTGCATAAATCATCAAACGCCGCCTGTTTCTCCGCAGGCGGCGTTTTCAAAGCAAATAAAAAGCGCCTCGATGATATTTCATCAAGGCGTTTTCTGGTGGACGCTAACGGACTCGAACCGCTGACCCTTCGCACGTCAAGCGAATGCTCTACCAGCTGAGCTAAGCGTCCATTTGAGCTGAATTTTTCGGTCTTTCCCGTTCAGCAGAGCCTATTATATATGAACGCCGCGCGAATGTCAAGCATAATTTTAAAAAAATTGATTTTTTTATAAGCCGCCCGCAAAATGCTCTTTTCAGCCCGCGGGCGGCTTCATTTTAATTTATTTGAAAACGATATCGAGCACCAGCATCGATATCACCCCGGGCACACCGAGCAGCGCGCCCGCGCCGAGCGACCAGCGGTTGACGGAGAGCTGTATCCCCGTCGCAA
>ERZ780141.813-NODE-813-length-21264-cov-4.191287_pt1 | contig 21264 bp, 19 predicted proteins | sample MGYA00433080_ERZ780141 | MGnify/ENA primary metagenome ERZ780141 (study PRJEB29588, sample SAMEA2154047) | human gut metagenome | biome: human gut; feature: human-associated habitat; material: faeces | place: Denmark | collected 2008/2010 ... | reverse complement strand
CCATAAATCCTCCTCCGGAATGTCCGTAGATTCCCACTCTGGAGATGTCTGCAAATGGATAACGGTTTGCAACTTGCTCAATCACAGCGTGGTCGTCGTCAAGAGCGTAGTCACGCAGATTGCCGTAGCCGTAGCCGTAGAACTCTCGTCCCCTTAGCGGGCAACTCCCTCTGTAGGAGGTGTTCACCACGATAAATCCGAGTTCAGCCAAAGCCCCGTTTCCATTGTCATCGGGAGTGAAAGCTTGTGGAACGAGGTCCGTCTGAGGTCCCGGATAGACATTGCTGATAATCGGATATTTCTTTCCTTCCTCGATGACCGAAGGAAGATAGACGACGCCGTAGAGTTTTGTGAGCGAATCCGCCGCCATAAATTCCACGACTTCAGGTTTTCTCCACCCTTTCTCTTCGAGGCGGGATATGTCAGCGCTCTCGAGTTCCATAATCCTGCGTCCCCGAAGGTCGCATATCTGATACCTTGGCGGACAGTCCATTCTCGACCATTTGTCGAAGAGCATTTTTCCGTCGGGTGAAAAGTTTGCGAGATGTTCTCCGTTTCCGGGGGTCAGCAGAGTCAGTGGTTTCTTACCGTCAAATCCTGCGCGGTAGTAGAATTTGTAGTGTGGGTTGATTCCTTTTTCGCGTCCGTAGCCTTCGAAGATTACGCTGCGTCCAAGGGTGTCAATCCGGACTATGCTTCCGCAGACTAAATCTTCATCTGTCAGTGCATTGCGTAGATTGCCCCGGTCGTCGTAGAGATACCATTTCCCCTTTCCGTCACGTTCCGACCACCAAAGTATGTCTTTCCCTCCGTTAAGAACGTGATAGTCGAAGAGTTGCTCGTTCAGATGCGGCTTGCAGACTTCTGATATTATAGTCGTGACCTTATGGCTCTCAGCGTCTATGCGCACGAGGTCGAGTGTGTCTCGTGTGCGTGCGATTCTCAGAAGAAATGCCGAACTGTCACTTGTCTGGAAATTGCGGAAACGGGGGAGTATGAACGATTGGTCGGCAAATCGCTCCACATCAAGACGCTCAAGTCTCCCTTTGTCAGCATCAGCGAGAAAAACCTCGTAAGAGGCGACATTCTTGTCTGAGGGCATCGCGAACTTGTAGGTTTTTGCCACAGGACGCGGCTCTGAGAGGTTGTCCACGAGGGTGAGAGTCTCCACATACCTAAGGTCTTCTCGGATTGCGAGATAGGAGTGGCTTTTCCCAATCCATCCTCCTATTGGGCATCCTGCACATTCTTCAATGTTTTCCTTTCGTCTCGGACGGTTGCCTCCGGTAGCAAATGAGTGATAGTGCTCTCCGTCAGAACTTTGGACGATTTCTCCGGAAGTGGAGTAAATCGCGAGATTGTCTCCGCTAGCGCTTGCGTAAAAGAGGCTGTCGGCGCTGTAGCGTTTTCTGTAGTCACCGTGTTCAAAATGCTTGGCTGTCTTTTCCTTTGTCGGGATTTCCTTAAGATTGCCCTTCCTTATATTATATAGAAAACGCCTTTTGCCGCAATCGAAGCTGAACTCTGTTGCAGTTTCGTTAAATTCGGGTTCGTTAAGATAGAAATCCTCTGCTGTCTTTTCCACTCCTGACTCATAGAGTCTTGAGAAGAAGTCAGCCGTATCGAACAATTGCTTCTTTTTGCCGGTCTTTGTGTCTGCAAGATACCAATTCTTTCCTTCTTCATCCTCGCTGCTGTACCAGAACCATCTGCTTCCATCGTTTATCCAGTTCACACTCAAATGGCCGTTACGGATGCAACGGCTCAGGGAGTCTTCACAAAACTTTTCCGCTCTTGCCATATAGGAACGGGCGGACAAACCACCCCCCCTATGGCGGTCAAAAGTATGATGGTCACAAAAAAGAGCTTCTTCATAAAACTCAATGTTTATGTTTCTAAGGAAATGGCTGTCTGCGCAGTCGTTCCGCTTTTTGTGCGGAAGGAGGAGAGGAAAGGTGGAAGTGGCTGGCCCCCCAATGGGGGCAAACTCTACTCCACCTTTATGATGTAGTAGTTCTTCTTGCCTTTCTGGGCGAGAATATACTTGCCGTCGAGGACGGATTCTGTGCCGATTTGGGCGTTGACATCCGAGACTTTCTCTTTGTTGATGCTCACTCCGTTGCCCTGAATCATCTTGCGGCATTCGCCCTTTGAAGGGAAAACCGCCGTCTCAACGGAAAGGAGGTCGATGATGTTGCAAGGCAGTTTTTCTGCGGGGATTGAGAAGGTCTGCACTCCGTCGAAAACCTGGAGGAAAGTCTTCTCGTCAAGAGCCTTGAGCTGCTCCGAGGTGGCATTTCCGAAGAGTATGCCGGAGGCTGCCACAGCGTTCTCATATTCCTTTTCTCCGTGGACCATTGTCGTAACTTCTTTTGCAAGAAGCTTTTGGAGCGAACGCGCGCCTGGGTTCTCAGCGTGGGCGGAGATTGCCGCGTCGATGGTCTCTTTGTCGAGCATCGTGAAAATCTTGATGTATTTTACAGCGTCCTCGTCGCTCACATTCAGCCAGAACTGATAGAACTGGTATGGTGAGGTGCGCTCCGGGTCGAGCCAGATGTTGCCTTTTTCGGTTTTTCCGAACTTGCCTCCGTCAGCCTTTGTGATAAGAGGGCAGGTGAGGGCGTAGGCTTCCTTTCCGAGCATACGGCGTATGAGCTCCGAGCCTGTGGTGATGTTGCCCCATTGGTCCGCACCGCCCATCTGGAGGGTGCAGCCCTTGTGTTCGTAGAGATAGAGGAAATCATAGCCCTGGAGCAACTGGTAGGTGAATTCGGTGAATGACATTCCTTCGCGGGACTCGCTTGAGAGTCTTTTCTTCACGCTGTCTTTAGCCATCATATAGTTGACTGTGATATGCTTTCCGATATCACGGGTGAAGTCGAGGAAGCTCCATCCCTTCATCCAGTCGTAGTTGTTCACGAGTTCAGCGCAGTTCTCCGCTCCCGAGTCAAAATCCAGAAAGCGTGAAAGCTGTTTTTTGATGCAGGCGACATTGTGTGCGAGCGTCTCTTCGTCGAGAAGGTTGCGTTCCTGAGATTTCATTGAAGGGTCGCCAATCATTCCCGTAGCTCCTCCAACGAGTGCGAAAGGCTTGTGTCCGCAGTTCTGGAAGTGCTTGAGTATCATTATGCTGACCATGTGACCGATGTGCAGCGAATCCGCCGTCGGGTCGATTCCAACGTAGGCTGCTGTCGGACCTTCCAAAAGTTTCTCTTCTGTTCCCGGCATAATGTCCTGAATCATGCCTCTCCACTTCAATTCCTCAACAAAATTCTTCATCGAATGATAATGTTTTCAATATTTATAATATTTGTATATCTCAACAAACTGCAAAAGTAGTAAATATTTGCTACAAATGTAGCACACGCCCTCTTTTTATTCGGCGGATTGCTCCAGTTGGTGAATTTGGGCGAAATGCTTACTTTTATATTCGGTAGATTCAAAACAGATTTGTAAATTTGCAGGATATTGTGGATATAAAGTACAACATTTAAATATTTCAGAATATGAGAAAACACATCGTTGCAGGAAACTGGAAAATGAACACCACGGTTCCTGAGGGCGTAGAGCTCGCAAAGGCAGTTGTTGCAAAGTCGGCTGAGGTTTCGGCAGACGTGAAACTTATCATTGCACCTCCGTTCGTGCATCTCGCACCTGTCGCAGAGGTTGTGAAAGGATCTGCAGTAGGCCTTTCCGCACAGAATTGCGCAGACAAGGAAAAGGGCGCCTACACAGGCGAGGTCTCTGTGAGCATGCTCGCCTCTGTCGGATGCGAATACACAATCCTCGGCCACTCTGAGCGTCGTCAGTACTACGGTGAGACTGATGCAAAGCTCGTCGACAAGATTCACCTTGCACTTGCTGCAGGTCTTTCTCCTATCTTCTGCATCGGTGAGAACCTTGAGCAGCGTGAGGCCGGAAAGCACTTCGATGTCGTGACTGAGCAGGTTAAGAATGTGCTCTATACTCTCTCAGCCGAGGAAATGGCAAAGGTCATCGTGGCTTACGAACCGGTTTGGGCCATCGGAACAGGTAAGACTGCAACTGCAGAGCAGGCTCAGGAAATCCACGCATGCGTGCGCAAGGTGCTTGCTGAGAAGTTCGGAGCCCTTGCCGAGGACATCACCATCCTTTATGGCGGAAGCTGCAAGCCTTCAAATGCGAAGGAGCTTTTCGCACAGCCTGACATCGACGGCGGTCTCATCGGGGGCGCTGCGCTCAAGGCTGATGACTTCATTGCCATAGCACAATCGTTCTGAGCATGAAAAATGATGTTAAGAATATGAATAGAGCCGCTGACAACATCCGTGTGTTGGCGGCTTCTATGGTTGAAAAGGCGAAGTCAGGGCATCCGGGCGGTGCTATGGGCGGTGCTGACTTCATGAACGTGCTCTATTCGGAGTACCTCGTGTATGATCCGGAGAATCCTTTCTGGGAGGGACGCGACCGTTTCTTCCTCGACCCTGGACATATGAGCACAATGCTCTATTCCACCCTGGCTTTCACAGGCAAGTTCACGATGGACGAACTCGCTCAGTTCCGCCAGTGGGACAGCCCGACACCGGGACATCCGGAGCGCTGCGTAGAAAGGGGAATTGAGAACACATCAGGACCTCTCGGACAGGGACATACTTTCGCAGTTGGCGCTGCGATTGCCGCGAAGTTCCTCAAGGCGCGTCTCGGAGATGTGATGAATCAGAGGATTTATGCCTACATCTCGGACGGAGGCATCCAGGAGGAGATTTCGCAGGGCTCGGGCCGTATTGCGGGAACTCTCGGATTGGATAACTTGGTGATGTTCTACGACTCCAACCGCATACAGCTCTCGACAGAGACCGCTGCCGTTGACAATGAGGATGTTGCTGCAAAATATCGCGCGTGGAACTGGAAGGTGATTGAGATTGACGGCAACGATGTCGTTCAGATTCGTGCCGCCCTTGACGAGGCTCTCACGGTTGTGGGACAGCCTGTGCTCATCATCGGAAACACTGTGATGGGCAAGGGAGCCCTTCGCGCTGACGGCTCAAGCTACGAAAACTGCTGCGCCACTCACGGTGCTCCTCTCGGAGGCGAGGCATATACAAACACCATAAAGGCTCTGGGCGGTGATGTGGAGAATCCATTCGCGATTTTCCCTGAAACTGAGGCGATCTACTCTTCCCGTCGCGAAGAACTCAAGGGCATTGTTGCTGCCCGTAAGGCTGCTGAGGCTCAGTGGGCTGCGGAAAATCCTGAACTCGCCGCAAAGAAGGCGAAGTGGTTCTCGGGTGAGGCTCCTGACGTGGACTGGAGGTCAATTCAGCAAAAGAGGGACGACTCCACCCGTGGAGCTTCTGCAACTGTGCTCGGAACGCTCGCACAGGAGGTTGAGAATATGATTGTTTCATCAGCGGACCTTTCAAATTCCGACAAGACTGACGGATTTCTCAAGAAGACACACGCCTTCACGGCGGGAGATTTTTCGGGTGCATTCCTTCAGGCTGGTGTTTCGGAACTTACGATGGCTTGCTGCTGCATTGGAATGGCTCTTCATGGAGGTGTCATTCCGGCTTGTGCGACATTCTTTGTGTTCTCGGATTATATGAAGCCTGCTGTGAGAATGGCTGCCCTTATGGAGGTGCCTGTGAAGTTCATCTGGTCTCACGATGCATTCCGTGTCGGGGAGGACGGACCTACCCACGAGCCTGTTGAGCAGGAGGCGCAGATTCGTCTGATGGAGAAACTTAAGAACCACCACGGCGAGAATTCTATGCTGGTGCTTCGTCCTGCGGATTCGGAGGAAACCACTCAGGCTTGGAAACTTGCGATGGAGAATGTGAAGACTCCTTCTGCGCTGATTCTTTCCCGTCAGAACATCAAGAGCCTTCCGGAGGCGAATGATTATTCTCAGGTTGCGAAAGGTGCGTACATCGTGGCAGGTTCCGACAAACTTTTGGACTATGGGCTCGGTGGAAATGAGGTGGTGCTTGTGGCTTCGGGCTCCGAGGTTGCAACTCTCGTCGCAGGAGCGGCTCTTCTTCGCGGGAAGGGAGTACGTTGCCGCATAGTTTCGGCTCCGTCTGAGGGCTTGTTCCGCAGTCAGAGTGAGGAATATCAGGATGAGGTGATTCCTGCAGGAGCGAATGTTTTCGGCCTCACAGCCGGACTTCCTGTCACCCTTCAGGGACTCGTGGGCTCCAACGGCACAGTCTTCGGCCTGGAGAGCTTCGGCTTCTCCGCCCCATACAAAGTGCTCGACGAGAAACTCGGCTTCACCGCAGAGAATGTTTACAACCAGGTCTTAGACCAGTTGTTCTAAAACAACTCTCTTCATCCAACGAAGCAGACCGCTATTTCTTCGCCCCGACACCGGATAGAAAACCCGTAGAAAACGCAATCTGCAAGTTATACCCGCCGGTATCAGCATCAAGATTAAGCAGTTCCCCTGCAAAGAAAAGACCTGGAGTCAATTTTGACTCCAGTGTTTTTTTATTCACCTCGTCCAGCGAAACACCTCCGGCAGTGATGACACATCTCTCATATCCGACATATCCCGCAATAGGCAATCTCCAGTCTTTCAAGGCCTTGCCGACGCTGCGGCTGTCAAGCGGAGGATTAGAAGCAATGAATGGGCGAATCAGTTCCTTTGGCAGAAGTTTGGAAAGAAGCACTGCAAAACGCTCCTTGTATGGACGCAAAGTCCGTTTTCCGCGAATGACCACATAGCTGCGTTTGTCATCGCTGATTTCCTTCCAAAGCTCGTCAATACGGCGTTCCAGCTGCTGAGATTCCACAGCAGGTTTCAAATCGATATGGGCGGCAAGCTTCGCACCGTTAAGCACGGCTTTCACCGCTTTGCGACTGAGCTTGAACCCAATCGGACCTTCGATACCCCCGTCTGTGAAGTCCATATCCCCGAATTCGGAATCCGTGATATTTCCATCAGTCTCAATAGAGAGCCGGACATTTTTAAGCTGTATTCCTGCAAGCATACGTCCCCATTCCGTGAGAGGAGTGGACCTGTCGATATGCCCTTTCAGTTCTCTGTATTCTCCGGATGTTGGAAGCGCAAATGTTTCTTCCTCAGGCATTTCGGAAGTTCTGTCATGATCTGTCTTATATCCTTTTGGAACCAATGCTGTCAGTGAGGGAAAACAAGTTTCAATCTTGTGTCCGAACTCCCTTGCCCAACGGTAGCCGTCTCCGGATGAGCCTGTAGCAGGGTAGGAGAGTCCTCCGGTGGTGATTATGAGTTTGCTCGAAATGAATTCACCCCGGGTGGTTGAGACAATGAACTCTCCATCGGCATTGCGGTCTACATCAGCCACTTCGCAGTCTGTCACAATCTCTGCACCGCTGTCCTTCGCAAGAAAAAACAATGTGTCGACGATATCCGTGGATTTGTGGGATTGCGGGAATACTCTCTCGCCCCTTTCCACCACGCAGGGACAGCCTCTGTCTTCGACCAGTTGCATCATCTTTTGAGGCGGGAGCGTGAAGAATGCCGGCTTGAGGAAATCAGCCTTCGGATGCACATGCTTCGAAAACTCGTCCCACTGCGACATATTCGTAAAATTGCAGCGTCCTTTCCCGCTAATCATTATTTTGCGGCCCACTTTCGGCATTTTTTCCAGAACGACTACCTTGGGCCGCGATGCTGAGTTTTCTGCAGAATCGTTGCCCGAACACGCTCCGATGGCAGCCATGAGCCCCGCCGCTCCACCGCCGACAATCAGTATGTCACAGAATCTTTCCTTTCCCATAATTGTAAAGAAATCTTGTGCAATATTCAGAAATTTACTATCTTTGCAGTCCTTTCTTCGGGCAGGAGCCCGTGGATTGAGGCCAAAGCCAGTTTAGCTTAGTTGGTAGAGCATCGCATTCGTAACGCGAAGGTCGTGGGTTCGACTCCCATAGCTGGCTCACAGAATTGTATCGTGAGAGAGTTCCGCCGCCTCAATGTTCGGGAGGCATTCCATCGCCCAAGCCGGAACTTCAGCCAAAACATCAGAAATATAGTTGCAGACTGCGTCTGAGGTTTCTTCTGTGTAGTTCAGTACAGGAGGCGCAGACGGAAGCAATGCCCCTATTGCTTGGATTGGATTCAAGCGTTGAATCTTGTTGTAGGGAGCCTGGCTAAGGCGCACTATTGCACGAAGAGGATAGGCCTCAGCCTTGTAGCAAGGCGTTTTTCCACTCCAAGGTGCTCCGTAGACCATAACTTTTCCGTCATCAAGCACTCTGATGAAAGGGCTGTCATCGTTCAAAAGGAACGAGTCGGGGTATCTTTCGCGAAGGAGTCTGGTGTGAGTGCTCTTTCCGGTTCCTGATTCGCCGAGAAATATGGCGGTCTGTCCGTCGAAAACATTGGCCGAGCAATGAATCGCAAGGCATTTGTGCATACAGGTCAGGAAGTTCACGGCCGTCCAAAGCGCATAGCGGTACATTGTCGCCGTCGCTCTCACTATGGATGTCCTGACGATGTCTGAGCAGATTTCCCAAATTTCCCAGAGTTCCTTTCCCGAATGTTCCTCGTGGGTGTGGAAAATTAATTCATTTCCTATCCTATAGAATTGACAGTCAATATCTTCGAAATCTACCTGAAAATATGGCTCCACACCATTGCAGTTCTCTCTAAGACGGGTAACCTCCCTTTCGTCAAGTTCTTCGGAGACAGTGAAGTCGTTTTCTGTTGATGATTCTGTAACGAAGGGTTGGAAAAAAGGCATTGCCCCGATGAAATCGCAAAGATTCTGTCCTTCGAATTTGAAGACAAAGTTCGCAATTGAAAGTTTTATAGGCATAGGCGTCTTCTTATTCGTTCTTTCCGTTGCTAAGGAGAGGCTCATCTTCTTCTTTTTCCAGAAGTCCACATTCCGCAATCTTGTCGCACCACGCCAGGGCGTCTTTACGTGCGAGATTCTCATCAATTTCGTATTCTTCGACAAGGGCAGCAGCGACATCGTCGATTGTAAATTCAGCCTCGTGGAATTTGTTCCAAAGGAAGACTGAACTGTCGTTGAGTGATATGATCTTGGTCATATCGCCGCCGTATTTGCCCTGCATTATGATGACATTCTGCCCCACGATGGAGCGGAGTTTGAATTTCGGAGAAATTTTCATAAAATAACTTGAATTTTGTTAGTGCAAATGTCGTTAATTTGCTTCTAATATGCAAAAAATGCGCGCATATTGAGAAAAATATGCCTTTAATACTTGCAAGTTAGTGTTTTTCTGTCTATCTTGCAGCGTTTTTGAAAGAAGTTTCAATTACTAATTTAAAATTAAATAACATGAAAGAGCTCGTAGCTAAAATCAATGCTGAAATCGCAGAATTTCAGGCAAATGCTGAGGCACAGGTAGTTAAGGGAAACAAGGCTGCCGGTGCACGTGCACGTAAGAACGCTTTGGAACTTATGAAGGATCTTAAAGAATTCCGCAAGGTTTCAGTTGAAGCTTCAAAGTAAGCCACTAAACAAGCAAGAAGAAAGGTCGCTGATTTTTCGGCGACCTTTTCTTGTGTAAACCTTCAAAAAATAACCTACATCATCTTATTTTAATCCACACTTCCTGAAGAACTTTGAGATGTTGATGAAGAAGATTCTTCGTCACGTCAGAAATATATCTGGTGGCGGAACGTCTCTGTTTCCAAAAAATCTCCTGTCAGCAGACAATCTTGTTCCGCATTTTCCTCAGGCATTCTTTCAACCAACAGCAGGGGATCCTGCAGCTCAACTGCTACTATGTCACCGATTCTGAGCGAAACGACTTCCGACACCTCAGCAATGGCGTTCTCGACCATCTCTCGGCTGCCTTCCACGGTGCTGAAGATGACTTTCCCGTTTTTTCTCAGCACAAATTCGTTTTCATCGTTGTCGAGCACGATGGGATTGTAGAGCGGGAAGGGGAGTATTGAACTATGGTCGAGGCATGCGGACCAAGTCAGTTCACTTTTCGCAGAGGAGGCATCTACAGTCTCGGTCTCCATGGCATTCCCATCAACGGCGACGCCTGGATGTATGCCGCCGTAGAGCAGGACTCCGAAGTTGAATCCGTCATAGTAGCGATCCGCGAACTTGTAGCCGATGCATTTGCCGGCCTTGCTCACTCTCACGAAGAGTACGGGGGTGAACCTGTAGCCTTCTACGGCGGGGATTGCATAGATGTCCTTGTTCTCGCGCTCCCATGTTGTGTCAGGCCTGCATGTGCAGAGCCCTTCCATCGGTTTGACTATGATATTCATGGCTCTAAAATAACTTTCCTGTGCCGAACCTCTCCTGGAGCGCAGCTGCCGCAGAAGCTGTCTCACTTTCATTGAGAGGTTTCTTTGACGCTTCGCGTCTCTCTTTCTCGAACTGCTCCTTCAGTCTTGCAAACTGATGTTTGGTGTCGAGCATGAAGTCACCGCGGTCAATCCAACTGAAATAGGACGGATCGTTTTCGTAGACCCATTTTGCCGGCTTGCCCTTGTATTTTCCGAAATTCACCTCCACAACTCCTTTATCATTTAGAATGAGCCGTCCGGCGAAGTCTACATACCTGTTCTTGACGAATCCGGCGAGGGCATTGAGATCGTTCTTCAGCACCGGGAAACCCTTGTCCGGGTCGACTGTCGAGTATTTGTCAAGCTGCGCCTCCACCACTTCAACCGTAGCCAGCACATCGGCTTCCGCGGCATGTGCGTTCTCGAAGTCGCAACCGCAGTAGAATCGGTGGGCAGCCTTGAGATTACGCGGCTCATAGGCGAAATAAATCAGCTGGGCGTCAATCATTTTCTTCGAATGCAGGTCGAGGTCGAAGGACTTGTGCCTATAGCAGCGTGTCCTTTCGATTTCCTCCGCAAGCATAGGGAGGTCAAACTTCTGCGAGTTGTAGCCGCCGAGCTCGGAGTCTTTCAGCCACTCTACAACCTCGTCGACAATTTCCCAGAACTTCGGCTCGTCCTTGAGTTCCTCATTTGTGATTCCATGCACGGCCATCGCACTCGGGTCAATCGGCCTCTGGCAGTTTTTCACATAGTCCCACGGGCAGACCCGCCATGTCTTTACACGCCTTTCTCCGTCGGGAAAGACCTTTACGAAGCAGAGCTCGATGATCGAGTCCGTCGGTATATTCAATCCGGTGCTCTCAATGTCAAAGAAAACGACCGGTTTCTCCAAATTAAGTTTCATTTATCAAAAATTATCGAAGTCCAACGCCGCAGAAGCCTCTTTAAAGCATAGACCAGCGTAATTGTATAAAATGGTCAGATGCAAGGCGGACAAGAAATTTAAACCGGAGCAACCTTTCGGTTGTGAGGATTTAAATTGTCGAAGTCCAACGAAGCAGATGGCCGTTTTAGGCAATTACGCAATCATTATTGGCATAATAATACCGCAAAGCTTTTCGCGCTCAGGCTCATTCTCCCCAGGCTGAATAAGCGCAGCCCGCTTATCATCCAAGAATCTCATCTCAAGTTCGCCACAGCTGAAGTTAGAGAGGATCTCAATCAAGAACGGAGACTTGAACCCGATGGTGAGAGGCGCGCCCTCGTAGTCGCAGACAATCTTCTCGTGGGCTGCAATCGAGAATCCGAGATCCTGGGCCGAAACCTCTATGGCTCCCTCCGAGAGGTCGAACTTCACGTGGTTGGACGCCCTGTTAGCGCAGACGGACACACGCCTGATGGTGTTGAGGAATTGCACTCTGTCAATCTTGAGCACGTTTGAGTTGTTCTGCGGGATGACCTCGCGGTATTTCGGATATTTCCCGACAATCAGACGGCAGATGACTATTGTCTGTCCGAACTTGAATTCGGCATTCTTCGCGTCAAAAGAGATTTCAACCTCGTCTACGTCCTTCCCGATAATGGTCTTGAGGATGGACGCAGGTTTTTTGTGGAGGATGAACGAGGCCTTCTCCGATGCCTTGACATCCTTTGCCGTGTAGCAGATGAGCTTGTGCGCGTCTGATGCCACAAGTGTTGTGGATGCGGTGTCGATGTCGAAGAATATGCCGTTCATCGCGGGACGGATTTCATCATCGGCCGTGGCGTAGATTGTGCTTGTGATGCCTTCCACGAGCGACTGTGCCGGAAATGTCAGCTTTACAGCCGTCTCGTCCGTGCCTGTAATCTGAGGGTAGTCATCGGCCGGTCTGTAGGGGAGAGTAGATGCACCGCTTGCCCAACTGCACTCGAATGCGCTGTCTCCTACGGTCTTGATTGTCAGAGGCTGATCCGGAAGTTCCTTGAGCAAGTCCATAAGGTGTTTTGCCGGCACTGTCATCCGTCCTGTCTCGGTGATACCTTCCGGTTCAACTTCCGTTCTCAGAGTGAGTTCGGAGTCGGAGGCCGTAATCCGCAGGACTTTGGAGTCGAGTTCGAAGAGGAAGTCCTCGAGAATTGGGAGAGCCGATTTCGTTGGAATTGCCTTTGAAACGGCCATGACCGCCTTCTGCAGGTCAGAACTTGATATGATGAAATCCATGTCGTTAAAAATTTGTTTGTCGTATTTATGTCCATGTGCTGTCACGATGTCAATCGGTGTGGAACGTGCAAGGCACATATAACTGACAAATATAGCCAAAAAACTTCAGAAAAATCCATTTTGACTGACAAAATGAAAGAAAATGGCCAAAAGGAACTTCACTTTGTACGATTATTGTGGTATGCGACGATATGCAGGCGCTACGGTGCAAGACTCCGTTGTGCCCTGATGTACGAAAATATAAAATATAACAATATGAAAAAAGGAATATTATATGCCATTATTTCTGCCCTGTGTGGGGCTGTGGCGGCCTTTATCGTCGTAAAGTGCAGTGGAAATTCAGAGGAACCGGCCCGGCAGGCGACTGTAGCCGAGTCTGATGTCAAGTTCAGGACTGTGGATCTCTCGAACGATAATTGGCCGGACTTTACATTCGCGGCAGAAACCTGCGTCGATGCCGTGGTCTATGTCAGGGTTACAGCCACCCAACAGGTCGTGAGCAACGCCGGTCCACTCTTCCGCTTCTTCTTCGGCTATGAGGGCATCCCTCATTCCCGTGAGGTCCAGGGCAGCGGCTCCGGAGTCATCATCCGCGAGGACGGCTACATCGTGACGAACAACCATGTGATTGCCGGCGCCAAGTCGATTGAGGTCACGCTGAACGACAATCACACCTATCCTGCGAAACTCATCGGCACCGACCCGGCCACGGATGTCGCCCTCATCAAGATTGAAGAGCACGGGCTTCCTGTCATCCCTCTTGCGGATTCGGACAAGCTCCGTCTCGGCGAGTGGGTGATTGCGATAGGCAGTCCGTATGACCTCCGTTCGACCATCACGGCCGGAATTGTCAGCGCCAAGGGACGCACGATGCCTAACTATTCCGGCGAGTTCAAGATTGAATCATTCATCCAGACAGATGCTGCGGTGAATCCCGGAAATAGTGGCGGCGCACTCGTGAACAAGGAAGGACAGCTTGTGGGCGTGAATACGGCAATCATTTCACAGACAGGATCATACGCGGGTTATTCTTTCGCAGTTCCTTCCAACATCGTCAAGCGTATCACAGACGACCTTATGAACTACGGAACGGTTCACCGCGCCATGCTCGGCATTTCAATGGCCCCGGTGGATGAGGAAATTGCAAGGAATTTGAAACTTTCGTCAGTAAACGGCGTATATATAGCAGATGTGGTGAAAGGCAGTGCTGCGGAGAATGCCGGCCTGAAGGTGGGCGACGTTCTCGTTGAAATCGGCAATGTGAAGATTACGGGCTCCGCTTCGGTTCAGGAAGCTGTGAATAGTTTCCATCCGGGCGAGAAGACTGCTGTCAAGGTTATCCGTGACGGCTCAGAACTGTCTTTCGATGTGGTGTTTAAATAATCGTAACAGATGAGACAGCTAAAGATTACAAAATCAATTACTAACCGAGAGTCGGCCTCGCTCGACAAGTACCTCCAGGAGATCGGTAAGGAAGATTTGATTACAGTAGAGGAGGAGGTTGAACTTGCGCAGCGAATCAGGAAAGGCGACCAGGCTGCCCTTGAAAAACTTACCAGAGCGAACCTTAGGTTTGTCGTTTCTGTGGCAAAACAATACCAGAACCAGGGTCTCAGTCTCCCGGACCTTATTAACGAGGGTAACCTCGGGCTTATCAAGGCGGCAGAGAAATTCGATGAGACAAGAGGCTTTAAGTTCATTTCGTACGCCGTATGGTGGATTCGTCAGTCAATTCTCCAGGCTCTTGCCGAGCAGTCGAGAATCGTGCGCCTTCCTCTTAACCAGGTGGGCTCTCTGAACAAAATCAACAAGGCTCTCCAGAAGTTCGAGCAGGAGAACGAGCGCCAGCCGTCCAACGAGGAACTTGCGGAGATGATTGACGTTCCGAAAGACAAGATTGCCGACACGATGCGCGTGTCCGGTCGTCATGTCTCCGTTGACGCTCCGTTCGTCGAGGGGGAGGACAATAGCCTGCTTGACGTGCTTATTAACCCGGATTCCCCGAATGCCGACCGTGGACTTGTGAACGAGTCGCTCAACAAGGAAATCGAGCGTGCGCTTTCTACTCTTGCACCGCGTGAGCGTGAAATCATCAAGTCATTCTTCGGCATAGGATGCCAGGAGATGACCCTTGAGGAAATCGGCGAGCGCTTCGGCCTCACACGCGAGCGTGTGCGTCAGATTAAGGAAAAGGCCATCCGCAAGCTCAAGAACAATTCCCGCAGCAAGCTTCTGAAAGGCTATCTCGGATAATTTTGAATGTTTCTCACTTCGTTCAACGGGCGGACTGCATGTCGGCTTTATGGATGGGGTGAGTTTGTTTTGTAAATAATATACTGATATAATGATTTTGACACCGGAAAAACTTATCGCCGGCAGCGCGGCTGAGGCGGTCAGGCAGTTGTGGGGCGCTGAGGTTGATGCATCGCTCCTGCAGGTGCAGATTACGAGAAAGGAGTTTGACGGAGACTACACTCTTGTTGTGTTTCCGCTTTTGAAAATGTCTCACCTTGCGCCGGAGGCTACCGGCAATGCGATTGGGCAGTGGATGCTCGAGAATGTTCCCGAAGTCGGTGGATACAACACCGTGAAGGGGTTTCTGAATATTTCGCTTTCAAACGTTTATTGGAACGAGGTGTTTGCCGAGGCGTTTAGGAATGAGGATTTTGGCCAGCTTTCGGCAACCGGAAAGACCATTATGGTCGAATTCTCGTCACCGAACACCAACAAGCCTCTTCACCTCGGTCATGTGCGCAACAATCTTCTCGGATGGTCCGTTTCCCGCCTTCTTGAGGCGAACGGCCATAAGGTCCTGAAGGTCAATCTTGTGAACGATAGAGGAATACACATCTGCAAGTCAATGCTTGCATGGCTGAAGACCGCAAACGGCGAGACTCCAGAGACCTCCGGCAAGAAGGGAGACCACCTCGTGGGTGACTGCTATGTGGCTTTCAATGACATCTACAAGAAAGAGGTGGGAGAACTTGTCGCCGGCGGAATGTCGAAGGAAGAGGCCGAAAAGAATGCTCCGAGTTTGAAGGAGGCTCAAGAAATGCTGCTCAAATGGGAGCAGGGAGACCCGGAGGTTCGCGCTCTTTGGGAGAAGATGAATTCTTGGGTGTATGACGGCTTCAACAAGACTTATGCCGACCTTGGAATCTCTTTTGACAGAATATATTACGAGTCTCAGACCTATCTGCTCGGCAAGGCCCTGGTGCAGAAGGGACTGGAGATGGGCGTTTTCGAAAGACACGAAGACGGCTCAGTCTGGTGTGACCTCACTGCCGACGGACTCGACCAGAAACTTCTTTTGCGTAGCGACGGCACTTCGGTTTATATGACCCAGGATCTCGGCACGGCAGAGCGCCGTTTCGAGGAGTATAGTCTTGACGAACTCATCTATGTGGTCGGCAACGAGCAGAACTATCATTTCCAGGTGCTCAAACTCATACTCAAGAAACTCGGTTTCGACTGGTCCGACAACATCTACCACCTCTCCTACGGTATGGTGGAACTTCCGGAAGGAAAAATGAAATCCCGCGAAGGAACAGTTGTCGATGCGGACGACCTTCTCGAAAAGATGTACAACACCGCGAAGGAGACTTCCCTCGAACTTGGAAAACTTGACGATATGTCAGAGGCGGAGCAGGACGAACTTTTCAGAATGCTTTCTCTCGGAGCACTCAAGTACTTCATAATCAAGGTTGACCCTCGCAAGACAATGCTTTTCGACCCTAAGGAGAGCATCGACTTCAACGGCAACACTGGTCCGTTCATTCAATATACCCACGCGAGGATCAAGTCCATTCTCCGCAAGGCCAAGGCTCAAGGCATTGATTGGAACATCGACTTGGAAATAATATCTCGTGACGCGGTAGAACTTTCTCCGAAGGAAGTCAGGATCATCAAGATCCTCAACAACTTCCCGAACAAGATCGCGGAAGCCGGCGAGGCTCACTCTCCTGCAATTGTGGCGAACTACGCTTACGAGCTTGCCAAGGAGTTCAACCAGTACTACCACGACACTCCGATTCTGCGTGAGGAAAACAAGGCTGTCCTTGCCTTCCGCCTCCAGCTTATCGAACTGATTGCTCGTGTCCTCACAAAGGCCATGGATATTCTGGGCATCAAACTTCCGGAGAGGATGTAGTCGTTCCTCCTTTCTCAGCTGATAGAGCAATGGGCTGGTAAAGGATTTCTTTGCCAGCCCTTATTATCTCCTCTTGTAATGACTACAGATAGTCGTCGAAGTATGTCGTCACTTTGTCCATCAGGTGGATGCGGTTGCGTCCGAAGACATTGTGTTTGGCCGTAGGATAGGGGAAGTAGTCGACAGGGATTTCGAGGTCGATGCAGCGTTGGATGAAGCTGAGGCTGTGTTCCCAGACAACTGTGTCGTCGATTGCTCCCTGGCAGATTAGCAGTTTGCCCTTGAGATTAGCCGCTTTTGTAATCAGACTTGTGCTTTCGTAACCTTCGGGATTTTCGGCAGGATTGTCCATATACCTTTCGCCATACATCACCTCATACCATTTCCAGTCAATCACCGGTCCTCCTGCGACACCGACTTTGAATACTTCGGGATATGTCGTCATCAGCGATATGGTCATAAATCCGCCGTAACTCCAGCCGTGTACGCCGATTCGCTCGCCATCGACATAGGGGAGGCTTTTCAGCATCTTGATTCCTTCCATCTGGTCTGCCATCTCTGCTTTTCCACAGTTTCTCCAGATTGCTTTTTCAAACTCCGCTCCCCGGTAGGACGTGCCGCGATTGTCTTGAACATAAACAAGATAGCCTTTCTGAGCCATCAGCATTTCCCAGTAGCGCAGCCCCCCGAGCCAAAAGTTGTTGACCATCTGGGAGTGAGGGCCGCCATAGACATAGACTATGACAGGATATTTTTTCCCTGGGTCGAAGTCTTTGGGTTTCAGAAGCCTGTAGTAGTTGTCGAACTGTCCGTCCGCGCTTTTTACTGTGCCGAGGTCTATTTCACAGAATCCGAATGGCCGGGTGCTGTCTTCGGCGCGGAAAAGCACTTCCTTCGCCCCGTTGAACCTGCCGTCTTTCCCGATTTTGCCCGTCGTACTGCATTTCTGCACTGTCGGAGGAACATCAAGACTGCTGTACATTTCGTAAAATGCGCTGCAATCCTGCTCCATCTTCAAAATCTTGTGCCAACCCGGCTCGGACGTGAGCCTCTGGGAGCTGAATCCTGCCGGTAAGCTGAACCTGCCCTTTCTGTCCCTGCGAAGCGGTGTTCTGAAGACATGTCTTTCGATCGGACTGACCTCGTAGGAATAGTAGTAAACCCATTTCCCGTCGTTGGCGATATACTCGACGTCTGCGTCAACTTTTGTCAGACGCTCCACTTTGCCCCCGAGGTCGCAGAGGTAGAGATTGCGGAATCCGTCGCGGTTGTTTGTGCGGTAGATAAATTGTGTGGAAGAGTGTCCCAGGGGAGCCTTGCTGTCCTTTATGAAAAAGACCGGGTCTGAAGGCTCAACATATTTTTCGTCTGTTTCGCTGAAAATTGTCCCGAGAAATTCTCCGCTTGAAGCGTCGTAGCGGTTGAAGTGCATCTCTTTCTGGCTTCTGGAGAGCACTTGAATCAATATGCTCCCGGAATCCGGAGTCCAGCTGATGTTGCTGAGATAGCGTTCCTCCGTGAAATCCGTGACATCCATATAGACTGTCTTTTCGCTGCAAAGGTCATATACTCCGAGACTTATCTTTTCCGAGCTCATTCCTGCCATAGGATATTTTATGCTCGTGAGCGTTCCTGTCCGGGTGGTGATGTCCAGAAGAGGGAAGTCGGTGACCGCAGTTTCGTCCTTGCGGTAAAAAGCGAGTTTCAGACTGTCCGGTGACCAGAAAAGACCGCCGTTGATTCCGAATTCGTTGCGGCTGACAGTCTCTCCATAGACAATCCCCGGATTCTCTGCCCGAACAATCACCTTCCCATCCAAACGAATCTGTGAAATCCCATCAATCCGCTCACTGACAGCGCGTTTCGTCTTATTCCCGCCTGCCATCCATTCAAATCGCGGAAACCGGGTCCGCAAACCTTTCCCCGACACGGCCTCCTCCATAGTAAGGTCTCGTCCCGATTGTGCTTCCCGCACAGCAAAAACCCCAGGTTGAGCGCTCAGACCCCAGCCAAGACAAAGGCTGAGAAGCATAGATGTTATAACTTTTTTCATAATCATTTATTTCTTGGAATTTGACTCCTCTATTGTGGTTTCAGCGTGTCAAAGATAAAGAATTTGAAAGCAATTCACAACATATTGTCAAATAGTTCCTCTATTATGCCGCGGGGACATATCACATCAGTCTTAACGAAAAGGATAAATACTCGAAGCTCAAACCCTTCTATTCCATAGGCTTTCTCAATTATAGTCTTTCGCACGAAAAGCCGGAAATGTGGGACACTAACAAACTCATTTCCAATTATGTTTTTACGGAAAAACGGACGGGAGAGATTGCATCTCCGACAATTTCAATTATCTTTGTGGAATTGGAACGGTTTACTAAAAGGCTTGACGAATGCACGGGCGAACTCGACCAACTCCTCTACCTGTTTCGGAACATCAGCTCGCTTACAGGGATACCGGAAGAGATGCGGACAGAGCCGTTTTTCGAGAAGTTACTCAACGCTTGTCGGATTGCCGCCTTTCCGGAAAACAAGAAACTTAATTACGAACTGAATATGATGCGCGAACGTGACATAATCGCACAGCGCGAATATGCTGTGCAGAACGGTTTCAACAATGGTCGAAAAAAAGGACGTGAGGAGGGACGTGAAGAAGGACGTGCTGAAGGACTGGAAGAAGGAAAGAAGATGACCCAGATTGAAACCGCCAAGAATTTGCTCAAGGCTGGAGTCGCACCGGGGGTGATAGCTGAATGTGTTGGCCTCAGTTTGGATTTTGTCAAATCACTATAGAATATAGCCACCTACTCAACGGAGAGGATGCGGTCAACTATGTATTTCTGCTGGCCTCGCCACGGAAGGGCGCCGAGATATTCGCGGTAGTGGAGCTGGACGTTTCTTCCGCTGCAACGCATCAGGGTGTCGGCAATCGCCTCGTCTTCAACGGAGAAGTCGAATTCGTAGGACTGGATTGCTGTGGTGGCGCCCCGGCTGCCTTTCTGGAAGCCTGCCTGAATGGCCCTGCCCTCGTAGGTTTTCCAGACATATCCCTTGTAAACCACAAAATTGAGCTCTCCGGCCTTCACGCCCTCGCCGAAGACATAGTAGAACTTGAAATAAAAGAATGCGGCGGCAAGCAGCAGAAGCGCCACCGTCGTCCAAGCAATAATTTTCTTCTTAACTGTCATTTTTCTCTTTGGTTGAAAGAACCTCTAAAGGTACAAAAAATCTCGTATTATTGTTCATCTTCTGTCCAATAGACGTACGATTTGATCAGATATTCGTATCAAAACTTCAAACATTCTGCCTAACTTTGGCAGTACAGTGCTTTTTCTTTGTACCCATGGTACAATCGGCTCGGCAAACCTCACAGGCGCCGGTCTATGGATGAAAAGTACACGAAACCGCAACTATTATGAAGAAAAAACTAAAAAGACTTGCACCAAATCAAATAACTGAACTTTCTCAGTGCGAGATTTTCGTTTTCGGAAGTAATCTTGAAGGTCAGCATATGGGCGGTGCTGCACGCTATGCCTATGACCATTTTGGTGCAGAATGGGGTAACGGAGTGGGACCGCAGGGGCGGTGCTACGCAATTCCGACGATGCACGGGAATCTATCCGACATCAAACCTTATGTGGACGATTTCATCGAATATGCCAGGCAGCATCCGATGAACCGTTTCCTTCTCACCAGAATCGGCTGTGGTATTGCCAGCTTCAAAGACAAGGATATGGCGCCGCTTTTTGCGGAGGCTATGAAGAATGCGAGAGCATCACTCGTGTCGGCACCGTGTTCTATATGCTTGAGCCGAATGATGACGGCAATCTGGTCGATGAAAAAAGTGCAGAATTTACTGACATCTATGGCGAGAACCCGGAACCGATTGAGCACCGCCTGGAAATGGCAAAGTACACGCCCAGTTTCTTCAAGGACTATTGGAAATATGTCGTCTTGACGACTATGGAAATAGAGTACGATTGGCGCTACTATCCGGGTCTTCCTAAACCGGAATAGAGGTTAGCAATGAGAAGAGGAGTGAAAATATATTTATTATGAAAGATTTTGCAGCAATTGATTTTGAGACGGCTAACGAGTGTCGTTCCAGTGTGTGCAGTGTTGGCGTGGTAATCGTTCGAGAGGGCAATATTGTGGACTCATTTTATAGCCTGATTCATCCGGAACCGGAATACTATCAATGGTTTTGTCAGCAAGTTCACGGTCTTACGGAGGAGGATACGGATGACGCTCCGGTGTTCCCTTATGTTTGGGAGAAAATCGCGCCGAAAATAGAAGGCTTGCCGCTTGTTGCGCACAACAGCACTTTCGATGAAGGATGCTTGAAAGAAGTTTTTAGGGTATATCAGATGGATTACCCGGACTATGAGTTTTATGATACGCTTTCTGCTTCTCGTAGGCATTACGGCTGCCGTTTGCCGAATCACCAGTTGCAAACAGTGGCAGCGGCCTGTGGTTATGACCTGACCAATCATCACCACGCCTTGGCCGATGCTGAGGCTTGCGCCCATATCGCTATTAAAATTTTATAATTTAAAAATTGTGCTATATTTGCACTTACTTTGAAAAAACATCTCGAATATTTGAGCGCACTGGCGCTGGTGTTGTTCGCGTTCTTCTTTGCATCAACCAACCTCTTCACCCACG
>ERZ780141.812-NODE-812-length-21266-cov-3.061383_pt1 | contig 21266 bp, 18 predicted proteins | sample MGYA00433080_ERZ780141 | MGnify/ENA primary metagenome ERZ780141 (study PRJEB29588, sample SAMEA2154047) | human gut metagenome | biome: human gut; feature: human-associated habitat; material: faeces | place: Denmark | collected 2008/2010 ... | reverse complement strand
CGGGGGAATATCTAAAGATACAAAAAAGCCAACTAATTCGCAATACATTGTGTATAAATTAGTTGGCCAATTTTGTTATATTTACTGAATATCCCTATGTAGAAATTAAATCTTCAAATAGCAATTATACAGAAATGTAGAAATAACAATAGAATCTGATAAAGGCAATAATATTTTATCTAATCTAATAGGAGTATTCGTTGTGAAAAGCGTGTACTCCTTTTTTATAATGTATTACTTGTCATAGATTTAAAAATGAACGCTACCCGATCCCTTACAAAATAACAACCTATTTATCAATAAAAGTAAACAAATAAGATTTTTTCGGGATTTGCGGAACAAAAACGGAACATTACTTCTTTTTGTTCCGTACTTTCTCTATCTTTGTTACGGATTCAAAAATAACAGATATGGCAAACATTAAATTTATCATTCGTAATATGGATGCCAAGACGGAGCAGACCATCTATGTTACCTCGAGATTTGGCAGAAATGAAAAACTGATGTATGCAACCCCCCTAAAAGTAAAACCTTCTCTTTGGGATGAAAAGAAGGGGAGAGTGAAAAATACCGGTTATTGCCAATATCGTGAGGAAGTAAATGGTGCTTTAAATGCTATTGATGCATTGATCAAGTCTTTTATGGCACAAGTGGCCATGTCTGAAAGAGAAGTCCTGTCAAAAGAGTCTTTGAAAAAACTTTTAGAGGTGCATTTTGGGAAAAAGAAAGCACAGGCCAAAAATTTCCATTCTTATTTCGAAGAGTTCATCAAGAATTGTGAAACAAGGATAAACCCTAAACGAGGTGGTCAGACACTTTCTTACAAGACCATGAGAGAATATGCAAGAACATATCACTATATCCTTGAATACGAAAAGAAAAGATGTGTAAAACTAGAGTTCAACAACATCAACCAGACTTTCATAAACGATTTTATCGCATTCCTACAGGAACAGAATCTTAGCACAAATACCATTGGGCATAAGATAGTTTGCATAAAAGCTTTTATGAGATCTGCGAATGAGAATGATTTGACAAGCAACACAAAGTTTCAGTTTTTCAAAGGTGCATCAGAGCAAAGTGACAATATATCATTGTCTGAGGATGAACTTGACAGTTTAGCCCGATTTGACTTTTCCTCACAACCAAGGTTAGAACGGGTTCGTGATTTGTTCCTAGTCGGATGCTGGACCGGATTGCGTTTCTCTGACTTTACCAGCATAAGAAAAGAAAACATAGCTGGTGGAATGATAACCATCACGCAACACAAGACAGATGATCCCGTAGTAATCCCTGTTCATCCTGTTTTCAAAACCATCTGGGATAGATACGAAGGCAATCTTCCATCGAATATAAGCAACCAAAAGTTTAATGATTACATTAAAGAAGTAAAAGATGGTTCATTCCCTGCTGAAGAAAATTCTTATTCAGTAGATAATGGAATTTTTGACTTTATTAATGAATAAAATAAAGAGGTAAAAGATAAAATGAAAGTAGAAGGAACAGTTAAATCAGTTAAAGACCAGGTTAAAGAATGGAAAAAGGAAGGCTTAAGCATAGGGTTTGTCCCAACAATGGGATATCTCCATGAAGGACATGCAAGTCTTATTAAAGCTGCAAGAGAAGGCAATGACAGAGTTGTTGTAAGTATTTTTGTCAATCCTATGCAGTTTGGACCGACAGAAGACCTTGCAAGCTACCCAAGAGACCTTGCAAAAGACAGTGCTTTGTGTGAATCCTTAGGCGTTGATATGATCTTTCATCCGGAACCTGAAGAAATGTATCATGAAAATTTCAGCTCTTATGTTGATATGTCAGTGCTTACGGAAGAACTTTGCGGATTAAGCAGACCTGTTCATTTCAGGGGTGTATGCACAGTTGTTAATAAGCTTTTTAATATTGTACAGCCTGACAGGGCATATTTTGGACAAAAAGATGCACAGCAGCTTGCAATAATAAAGCATATGGTTGAAGACCTCAATATGAATGTGGAAATTATCGGATGCCCTATTATCAGGGAAGCTGACGGACTTGCAAAAAGTTCAAGAAATACCTACCTCTCAGCAGAAGAGAGAAAGGCAGCCCTTATTCTCAGTAAGAGTATAAACCTCGGACGCAAGATGGTAGAAGACGGTGAAACTGACACAGGCGTTATCACAAAAGCTATGACAGACCTTATTAACACAGAACCACTTGCAAAAATTGATTATGTTAAGGCTGTTGACGGCATCACAATAAGACCTGTTGCAAAGGTTAAGAAGCCTATGCTGGTTGCGATTGCGGTATACATCGGTAAGACAAGACTTATAGATAATTTCATGATTTAAGCTGTCCTTTAACCCCTTGATTTGACAAATTACAGAAAATGTGTAATTATATGGGGTATATTTAGAGAAGGAAAAAGTTATGATAAGAAAATCAAGTTGTATTTTTGTCCTGACACTTGTAGTCCTTGCACTTGTGGCGGCTGTCGGGTCAATTGATAATAACAGGATGATTGCCGGAAATAACGGAGTATCGGATAATGAGATTGTTACCGATATGGATGATATGGTTAAATATGATATCAGCATAGAGTCTGTAAAACAGGATAAGGTATCGGGAATGCTTTCAGGCGGAGAGACAGGTACCTCAGAGAATGTCAGTGAGGCACCTACGGAGCCTGTTACAGAAGCACCGACAGAACCTGCGACAGAACCTGTGACAGAGCCGGTAACAGAAGCACCTACAGAGCCTGTTACAGAACAGGAAACAGCAGCTCCTGTTAATTGGAAATATGTATATGTCGGAGATTCCAGAACAAAAGGACTTAAAGCGGCACTTGAGAAATACGGCAGAATTACCGGTAAAGAGACGTTTATCTGTGAAATCGGTGAAGGATATGACTTCCTTATGGCTAATATGGCTAATATCAGAAGTGTATGTGATTCTTCAACAGTTCTTATAATAGGACTTGGAATTAATGATATGAAATACAGATATAACGAGTATATAGCGGCTATTAATAATATGGCGGCTACAATGGACTGCCAGATTTATTTTATGCTTGTTAATCCGGTTAATGAAGCGGAAGAAGCAGCTGGCGGCAAGTTCCATATTACCAATGCCGATATAGATACTTTTAACGCCAGAATGTTGTCGGGACTTGGACCAAGTGTCCATATTATAGATACTAATTCATATCTTAAGAATGTAATCGTCAATTACACTACAATGGATGGATTACATTATACGGATGAGACATATATAATCGTCTATGATTATATGCAGAATTTTATACCCCATAGTTAAAAATAACGAGATTCGCAAAACTTTATGCGAATCTCGTTTTTAATTAATTGTGTATACGTTCTGATTTATAAATTTCGGTGAATAATTCATATTCGCCTTTGTATCCGTCAGCACAATAGAAAGTATATTCATTGTTTTCAAGCTCTGCAGTTGACTGTATTGCTTTACCTGTGAAAAAGAATTTATCTTTTCTGACAAATACAAGAACTTCATGAAGGGCAACATTGATATAATGATGACCTTTTCTAAGAGGGACAACATCACGGTCTTCAAGACTTCTGAAACGTATCATTGTCATATCCTCCGGAAGATATACATATCTTCCAAACGTATTCTGCTTATAGACAGGTGCAATCATTATATTTTCACCTACCATAAGCTGGTCTTCAATATGACGGCAGATTCTGTCTTCAGGAAAAGCAATACCCAAAGGAGTAAACATCAATGTGTTAAATTTAACTGATTTGAGATATTCACTGTAAAGGTAAGGAATCATGCCATATCTTAACGTAACAAGGTTACGGAACGTTTTGATGTTTTTGTAGCGGAAAAATTCCTGTGGTCTTGTACCCAGGGCTGCATGGTTACGCATAAGAGGGGTAAACATTGAAAGCTCGGTAAATCTCATCAGGAGGTCTTCCGTTGCATTATTGTTAAAGCCGCCTGTATCAGCACCGACATACATGAATCCACACATATTCATATTAGGAAGCTGGTGCATGATAAGTTCAATATGTGACCACCATGACGAATTATCACCTGTCCATATACCTGCATAACGGTGCATGCCAATGTATGAAGCACGGGAAAACATAAGGACCTTTTTATCAGGTTCAATTATTCTGAATGCTTCCGCAGCCGCTCTTGTCATAAAATAGCCATATAAGTTGTGGACTCTTTCATGACATACCTTTTCACCGTTGAAGTTATGGTAAAAACTTCTGTAGTCCGAAGGACTGTTGGCAAGACCATTCACAAGGTCTTTGAAATCCCAGAGTTCCTGAAGGGAAAGGTCTTTGCCGACATATTTTTTAAGTTCTTCCATTGTCTTTTTAAGATTCTTTTCGGAATAAAAGAGAGCAGGCTCATTCATATCGTTCCAGAAACCGTCAATGCCCATATCAATAAGTCTTTTGTATTTCATGCCGAACCAGTCACGGACTTTTTCATTAAGAAAGTCGGGAAGAAGAGATTTGCCGGGCCATACAGCTGTGACAAAATCGTTTCCGTCTTCATCCTTGCAGAAATAATCTTTTGCAGCACCTTCTTCGTAAACATCATAGCCACGTTCTTTTTTTACGGCGGCATCTATTATTGGAACAAGGTGGATATTGTTATCTTTCATCTCGGATACAAAGTTTTTGAAATCAGGAAAGGCTTTTTCACTGACTGTAAAATCTTTGTAGTTGTCCATATAGTCGATATCAAGATATACGGCATCTATAGGAATGTGGTTATCTCTGTAGCCTCTGACGATTTCCCTTACTTCATCGGCAGTATTGTAACTCCAGCGGCTTTGCTGATAACCAAAAGCCCATTTAGGAGCTACATAACTCTGACCGATTATTTCACGGAATTTTTTGATAATGTCCATAACATTATCGCCTTCCACAACATAAAGTTCATAGTTGGCTTCTTCCACAGAAACTGTTAATGTATCTAGGTCTGTATAGCCGAAATCAAAATATACTTTACCCGGAAAATCAACATATATACCATAAGTTTCCTCGCCGTCTACCACGAAAAAGTTGTGGGCGGCATAAAGAGAGGATTTGTCTTCAGTATGGCTGAAGTCATCTGTGCAATTACTGATATATCTGAAACCACGCTTATTAATACCACGAACACTTTCACCGAGTCCGTAAATAATATCATCTACTCCCAATTTTGCAGTAAAGGATTTCTTATCCTGACTCATTTCGATGTAGTCAGGAAGAGAGTTGACCAGTGGAAAGCTTTTAATAACCGCATCTGTTTTGAATGGTCTTCCAAAAGCATATTTAAAAATCATAGTTGCCTCCTAAAATTAATGGTGGAAAAGTCTGATTCCTGTGAAGCACATTGCGATTCCATACTTATTGCATGTATCGATTACATTATCATCCCTTACAGAACCACCCGGCTGTGCAATATATTTTACACCGCTTTTATGTGCTCTTTCTATATTATCACCAAATGGGAAGAAAGCATCTGAACCAAGGCAGACATTATCCATTTTGTCAAGCCATGCTCTTTTTTCTTCTCTTGTAAATACGGAAGGCTTTTCTGTAAAGAATTTCTGCCATGTACCTTCAGCAAGGATATCTTCGTATTCATCACCGATATATACGTCAATAGAGTTATCTCTGTCAGCACGTCCGATTCCGTCCTTAAACGGAAGATTAAGAACCTTTGGATTCTGACGGAGGAACCAGTTGTCAGCTTTCTGACCTGCAAGTCTTGTACAGTGAATACGTGACTGCTGACCTGCACCGATACCTATAGCCTGACCGCCCTTTGTATAACATACAGAGTTAGACTGTGTATATTTGAGGGTAATCATTGCAATGGCAAGGTCAATTCTGGCTGACTCAGGGATATCTTTGTTCTCTGTAACAACATTGGCAAAGAGCTCATCATTGATTACAAGTTCATTACGTCCCTGTTCAAAAGTAACACCGAATACGTCCTTGCGTTCAATAGGAGCAGGAACATATTCAGGATCAATTTTAATAACACAATAGTTGCCTTTTTTCTTGGCACTTAATATTTCAAGGGCTTCAGGCTCATAACCGGGAGCAATAATTCCGTCGGAAACTTCTCGCTTGATTAATTTTGCTGTAGCAACATCACATACATCTGAAAGTGAAATAAAATCACCGAAAGATGACATTCTGTCAGCACCTCTTGCTCTTGCGTAAGCATTTGCCATAGGAGTAAGTTCTCCCATATCGTCTACCCAGTAAATCTTTTTCTCTATGTCAGTTAATGGAAGACCTACTGCAGCACCGGCAGGTGATACATGCTTAAAAGATGTTGCAGCAGGAAGTCCTGTTGCTTTCTTAAGTTCACGCACAAGCTGCCATCCGTTGAAAGCGTCAAGGAGATTAATATATCCCGGCTTTCCGTTAAGTATCTCAATAGGAAGTTCTCCGTTCTGCATAAATACGCGGGCAGGCTTCTGATTAGGGTTACAACCGTATTTTAATTCAAATTCTTTCATCTTATACCTCACATTAATTGTTTTTGTTGATTATTTTTGTCTCGTATGAACCATCTTCAATATTGATATATCTTACAAAAAGTGAAACTTTGTTATCGTTGTTAAGATTGTTCCATACAAGGTCTGCGAAATCCTCCATATTATCAGGAACGTCAACAAGTGTTGGTTCACCTTCAAAGCTTGGAAGCGGATTGCCGTCACCCATATATGTGTGTATAAAATGAGCCTCTCCGGCTACCGGGTTTTCGTATGCAAAAGTGTATCTGTTGCAGGCTTTTGGGTTGCCGTTATTACTTTTTAAAATAGACATGGCATAGTTAAATGAACCGTTGTCAAAATGAAGTACACCTGAAATTCTAGGAGTGTAGTTAGGCGCATCAGGTTCAAATTCTCTCGTTCTGAGAGCCTGTTCAAAAGTATACTGCTTGTCCATTAAATCATAAATTGTATCTGTCTGGTCACCGTTGGTAACGATTGTCTTATTGCCAAGGACTCTTACCGGGGCGTAGATAATAAGACTTGGGTCTTCTAATTTAGAAGGGTCAAAAGCTTCTGTGCGGATGCCTTCTCCGTCTTTTACAAAAATACGGTTACGGCTGTTCTCACTTCTTCCCATAATAAAATAAGCAATAGCTGCTTTCTTTCCGTCAGGAGTCTTTCCGATAACGATTCCCCTTCCCGGATAAGTGGTAGAACTAAGTTCTTCTGCCAGTGATTTTTTTAACATAATAATTCCTCCGTAAAAATAAGATGCCGCCTGATAATCAGACGGTGCCCAGACGGTCGGCAAATCACATACTACGCTTCTCTGGAGTAAGCTCTCCTATTGTCCGTCAGTCACGCAGTCTTTAGATAATTATTGCAATATTTTTATACAATGTCAAGCAATTCGACAAAGTCATGAATCTCATATACAGGCTGGATTTCAGCCTTTTTTTTCAGATATCCGGGGTTATAATAACAACTGTCAATACCTGAATTTCCGGCACCGCCAATATCATTGACCAGAGAATCCCCAATCATAAGGCATTCTTCGGGCTGACAGTTAAAATAACCGGTTATGTATTTAAAATATTCGGGGTAGGGTTTCATGCAATTCATCTCTTCGGATATGAAAATTTTATCGAAAACTTTCGGAAGTTTTGTCAGTTTATAAGGCTGGATTATCGTAAGCCCGTTGGTTGCAACGGCAAGAGTATACTTATCCTTAAGTATATTAAGCACTTTGACCGCATTTTCATTAACATAAGCTTCTTCGCCAAGTGAATGGTTAAAGCAGGTCATAAGGTCATCGTAATTGCCCTTTAATCCAAATTCGTTAATTGCTTTATCCAATGAATCTTCCACATATTTGTGATAGAGCCGGTGATAATTTTCCTTAATATATGGCTCATATATATCTTCAAGTCCTGAAGAAAACCATACAATGTCATTAAGCTCTTTAAAACGTCGGACATTTCTGTCGGTAATTTCACAGCCTCCGAGTTCAAGGACTTTCGCTGCACAGTTATGGAAAGATTTTTCAAAATTTATTAATGTATCATCAATGTCAAATAACAGGTATTTATATTTACTCATGTTTGTACCTTTCAAGTCTGTATTTTGTAGTCAATGTAACATGAAAAAGAATTTGAATCAATAGTAATACTGTGGTAAAATCTTTGACAGAAAACAAAAGGAGAGCAAAGGTATGTATAAAAATTATATTTTTGATCTATACGGAACACTTATAGATATCAGAACGGATGAATGGAGCGAGGAACCATGGGAAGAATTTGCCGCATGGCTTACTGGCAACGGCATGCCATATACCGGAAGTGAGGTTAAGGCTCTTTATGATAATGAAGTTAACAGGCTTACGTCAGTTAAGACTAAATACACAAGTCCTGAAATTGATATAATCCCTGTATTTGAAGCAATATGCAAGAAGCACAGACCGGACATCACAGATGAAGAGGTGTGGAAAGCAGGAGAACAGTTCAGGATAATTACAACTAAGATGATTAAGCTTTATCCTAATACCAAAAAGGTACTTACCGGACTTAAAAAGGCTGGGAAAAAAGTATATCTTCTTTCTAATGCGCAGCGTGTATTTACATGGCAGGAGCTTGTGAAAACAGGTATTGTAGATGATTTTGATGATATTTTTATATCATCAGATGAAGGCTGCAAGAAACCGGATCCTGAGTTTTATAAAAAACTTATCAATAAGCATAATCTTGATATAACAGAATGCATAATGATTGGTAATGACAGTACAAGTGATATTGCCGGGGCAAAGGCAGTAGGAATGGATGCACTTTATGTGAGAACGGCTATTTCGCCTGAGAATGACCCTGTACCTGATTGCAAGTATGTATTTGAAGACGGAGATATTGGACATGTTCTTGATATTTAGGAGGATATAATTATGTATACAACAGTTATTTTTGATCTTGACGGAACCTTGCTTAATACTCTTGATGACCTGATGGACAGTACCAATATGGCACTTGAAGCATACGGCTTTCCTAAAAGGAGTCATGAGGAAATCCGATGTTTTGTAGGAAACGGTATCAGGAAGCTGATTGAGAGGGCAGTACCTGACAATACGGATATTGCCGATACAGACAAGGTTTTTAATGAATTTAAGAGATTGTACCAGATTCACTGCAATGATAAAACGGGTCCATATCCCGGAATAATCGAACTTCTGCGTGAACTCAAAAAACATAACATTAAAATGGGAATTGCTACTAATAAAGTTAAATCAGCAGCGGACAAACTCAACGAAATCTACTTTGAAGGTCTGATTGATGAAGTTGCAGGAGTAGAGGATGGCATAATTCCAAAGCCTGACAGATGTATGATTGACAATCTGATGAAAAGACTTAACGCAACAACAGATGAGACGTTATATGTCGGGGACTCACAGGTAGATGTGGCTACGGCAAGAAATACAGGACTTGATATGGTGGCGGTACTCTGGGGATTCAGGACAAGAAAAGAACTTGAGGAATCAGGTGCCATGGTATTTATTGATGATCCTATGGAAATTTTAGATAAAGTATTATAAAAATGTAACAGCTATAGGCATACACAGGTGGATTACCGTGTTCCTATAGCTGTTTTATTTATGATAATGCAATCTGGTCGATAAGTGCAAGATCCTTGAAATTGAGTGGCATACTGCCAATTGCACCCAGGTCTTCAAGAAGCTGTTCAGGTCTTGAAGCACCGATAATAACACTGGATACGTTCTCATCCCTTAATGCCCAGCTTATAGCTAACTGTGAAAGAGTCTGACCTCTTAATGCAGCTACTTCGCTAAGTCTTGTAAGCTTGCTTAACATATCAGGAGTAAGTGCATCACTTGTAAGGAAAGGACTGGCTGAAGCCATACGGCTGTCAGCAGGAATTGTACCGTTAAGATATCTTCCTGTAAGGAGACCCTGCTCCAGCGGTGAATATACGATAAGCCCCTTGCCTGAATTGGCTGTTGCTTCCTTGACACCGTTCTGGTCAATGGTTCTGTCAAAGATAGAATAACGGTTCTGATTCACTATGTATGGACACTTAAGGTCATTAAGAATAGCTGTTGCTTTCTTAAGTGTATCTCCGTCATAGTTGGAAAGACCTATGTAAAGAGCCTTACCACTCTGAACAATCTGATTAAGAGCCTGCATTGTCTCTTCAAGAGGAGTATCCCTGTCCATACACTGGTGATAGAAGATATCAACATAATCAATACCCATTCTGTCAAGAGACTTATCAATACAAAGTGAAAGATATTTACGGCTTCCTCCACGTCCGTAAGGACCGGGCCAGATTTCAAAACCGGCTTTTGTGGAAATAACCAACTCATCTCTGTAAGCGTGTAAATCCTCTGTAAGGATACGACCAAGGTTTCTTTCTGCTGCACCTACCTCAAAACCGTAGTTGTTTGCAAGATCGAAATGTGTAACTCCGTTGTCAAATGCGGCAAAACATATTGCCTTCATGTCCTGAACATTGTTGTAGTTACCGAAATTGTGCCAGAAACCAAGTGAAATAGCCGGAAGCTTAAGACCGCTCTTACCGGCATTACGATACATCATTGCACTGTATCTTGTGGAATTTGGTGTATAACTCATATAACCCTCCATATACCTTTATTTGTTATTCTATTATAACATTAATTGTGATATAATCAAATAAAAGTTTTTTAAGAAAGTACGATTTATGGAAAAAAATAACAAAAGAAAATTAACACCTTATTGGAAAAGCGTTATTATACTTTCCGGGGTAATAATTATATGTAATATCCTTGCAAGAATCAGGGCGGTATGTGATTTTTATGTGGATAATATTTTTTTTGTATGGTCGAATACCTATGGACGCATAACCGGCATTTTTCCTTTTTCGGTGGGCGGGGTCCTGATTATAGCAGCAGTGATGATAGTAATTGCTGCACTGGTATTGGGTATACTTTTAATAATTTTACATCGTAAGACAGGATTTAAAAGGAGAGCGGTCTGTTTCTATAAGGTTAATTTAATTATTGCACTTGTTACGGGGCTTATTATGACGCTTAACTGCTCAGCTCTTTACAGATGTTCCAAAATAAGTGACAGATGCAGGGAATACGGCACTTCAGAGTTAAAGGAAGTATGTGAGTATGTTGTAAATAAATGCAACGAGCTTTCAAAACAGATAGAACGTAATGAAAATGGAGAGGCCGTATATAACGGGGATATAGATAAAGCAATCAGCCTTGCGGTTAAAAAAATGGCTGGGACTAATAAAAGATACCGTGGATATACACCCGACGCAAAGCCGTTTCTTTTCAGTTATATAGCATATAAGCAGGAACTTATCGGAGAGTATTATCCTTTTACCATGGAAGCAAATTATTCCGTGTATATGAATGATCTGGCATACGCATATACGGTGTGTCACGAGCTTTCCCACCTGAAAGGATATATATATGAAGATGAAGCAAATTATATGTCGTTCATAACCTGTATTGAAAGCGATGATCTTTTTTTGCAGTATGCGGGTTATATAAGTGTTGCGGCATATATCTGGAATGATTATATGTATGTTGCGGACGATAAGAACATGGATAACTTTGACGAGATTATTCTGAAAAATGACTTTGAAGTATATAAAAAAAATGTTGAGGAGCTTGTGGCAAAGGACAGGACTTTTGAATCAATGGACTGGGTTGCGAAGGTTGAGGATACAATAACTGGCTCATCAATGAATTATTACAAAGCAGAGTATAACTATGACGAAGTAACAAAGCTTGTTCTTATGTATTATGACAGTCTGGGTATGTTTGACTGAATGGAGATTATATGAAAGATTTTTTACCTATATCAAAGGAAGATATGAAGAAAAGAGGATGGGAACAGGTGGATTTTACCTATGTCATAGGTGATGCTTATGTTGACCATTCATCGTTCGGACCTGCGATAATCAGCAGGGTTCTTGAATCAAGAGGGTTTAAGGTGGGAATAATTGCCCAGCCTGACTGGAAAAATGAGGAAAGCATAAATGTTTTTGGCAGACCAAGGCTTGGCTTTCTTGTATCCGGCGGCAATATGGATCCTATGGTAAATCATTACACGGTTTCAAAGAAAAGAAGAAAAACAGATGCCTATACACCGGGCGGTGTTATAGGAAAAAGACCTGACCATGCCACGGTTGTGTACTGCAATCTTATAAAAAAATTATATAAAGACAGTCCGATTATAATCGGAGGAATTGAAGCAAGTCTAAGAAGGCTTGCACATTATGATTACTGGTCCGACAGCCTTAAAAGGTCAATTCTTCTTGACTCACAGGCTGATATTATTTCTTATGGAATGGGAGAACATTCCATTGTTGAAATAGCGGAAGCACTTGATTCTGGACTTGATGTAAAAGACGTTACATTTATTGATGGGACTGTATATAAGACAAAAGAAATTGAAAATGTGTATGATTATGAGATGCTGCCTTCTTATGAAGACCTTAAGGCTGACAAGCTTAATTATGCAAAAAGTTTTAATATACAGTATATGAATACGGACCCATTTACAGGTAAAAGACTTGTAGAGCCTTATGACAAGGGGATTTATGTGGTTCAGAATCCTGCTGCAAAACCCCTCACACAGATTGAGATGGATGATGTATATGCCCTGCCTTATATGAATACATATCATCCTGTATATGAAAAAGACGGAGGTGTGCCCGCCATCTCTGAAATCAAGTTCAGCATAACAAGCAACAGAGGATGTTTTGGCTCCTGCTCTTTTTGTGCCCTTACATTTCATCAGGGACGTATACTCCAGACAAGAAGCCATGAGTCAATAATTGAAGAAGCCAAGGCAATGACTGAAGAGCCTGATTTTAAAGGATATATCCATGATGTGGGCGGACCTACCGCCAATTTCAGACAGCCCGCCTGCAGTAAACAGATGGAGCATGGGGCATGCAAAAATAAGCAATGTCTTTTTCCTGAACCTTGTAAGAACATGAAAATAGACCACAAGGATTACATTAGCCTTTTAAGGGAATTGAGAAAAATACCTAAAGTGAAAAAAGTATTTGTACGTTCGGGAATCAGATTTGATTATGCCATCGCCGATAAAGACCATACTTTTATCAGGGAATTATGTAAATACCATGTGAGCGGGCAGTTAAGGGTTGCACCTGAACATGTGTCGGATAACGTTCTGAAATTAATGGGTAAACCGGGTAATGATGTATATGAGAAATTCGTTAAAGAGTGTGAGCATATTAATGAAGAACTTGGACTTAAACAGTATCTTGTACCATATCTTATGTCGTCACATCCGGGTTCAACACTTAAAGATGCGATTAAACTGGCAGAATATGTAAGGGATATCGGATATATGCCGGAACAGGTACAGGATTTTTATCCAACGCCGTCAACGATTTCCACATGTATGTATTATACCGGAGTTGATCCAAGGACGATGGAGCCGGTGTATGTTGCCAGAAATCCTCACGAAAAGGCAATGCAGAGGGCGCTTATACAATACAAAGAACCATCTAACTATGAACTTGTAAAGGAAGCCCTTATAAAAGAAAAAAGACAGGACCTTATCGGATTTGGAGGCAGATGCCTTATTCCGCCAAGAAAAATTGAGCATCATAAAAAGAAAAGATAAGTTTTTCCATTTAATATCTTTTGGTTGAAAAAAAACACTTCAGGTTATAGAATATATTATATGTTGAGTAACGGAAAGGAAGTAATTATGTATAACGGAAATGAGAATATTACAATATGTGACCATCCTCTTATTAAGCATAAGATAACCATGCTTAGGATGAAGACCACAGGAACTAATGAATTCAGGGCTTTGGTTGAGGAAATTGCCGTGCTTATGGGATATGAGGCATTGCGTGGACTTGAGATAGAAGAAATAGATGTTGAGACTCCTATCGAGAGAGCAAAGTGTCCTGTTATTGCAGGTAAGAAGCAGGCTATTGTTCCTATCCTCAGAGCAGGTCTTGGTATGGTAGGAGGACTTCTTACACTAATGCCGGCTGCCAAGGTAGGACATATAGGTATGTACAGGGACGAAGTGACACATGAACCACATGAGTATTACTGTAAATTGCCTAACCCTATTGACCAGCGTAAGATATTTGTTGTAGATCCTATGCTTGCAACAGGAGGGTCTGCGGTAGATGCAATTAACCTCATAAAGGAGAAGGGTGGTAAGGATATAACATTTATGTGCCTTATTGCAGCACCTGAAGGACTTAAGAGATTAAGTGAAGAACACCCGGATGTTAAGATTTTTGTTGGTAATTTGGACAGAGAACTTAATGAAAATGCATATATTTGTCCCGGACTCGGAGATGCCGGAGACAGAATATTCGGTACAAAATAATCTGTTTTAATTATGACAATGAAGAGTAACATCTGCAGCGGATGTTACTCTTTTATATTTTAAAGAAAGGACTTTAGATTAATGAACAGAAGTATAGATTTAATAAAAGGCAATGTATTTAAATCGCTTGTTATTTTTTCACTTCCATTTTTATTTTCAAATCTCTTTCAACAGCTTTACAATACAATTGATACATACATAGTCGGTAATACTTTAAATGAAGGATCCCTTGCAGCAATAGGTGCATGTGCGGCGATTTTTGAATTATTGGTCGGATTCGCAGTCGGTGTCGGAAATGGTATGAGTGTTGTAACCGCCAAATATTACGGAGCCGGTGACAAAGAGATGGTACGTAAATCCATAGCATCCTCTTTTATAATAGCTGTAATAGTTACCGTGGTTATGATGATTGGCTCAATTTTCGGATTATATCCTCTTCTCAGGGTGTTAAAGACACCTTCTGATATAATTGATGAAGCATATTCTTATATTTCGGTTATTGCTTTATTTGTGGGCGTTATGCTGTCCTACAATCTCTTTTCGGGAATATTAAAGGCAATGGGCAATAGTTTTATGCCCCTTATATTTCTTATAATTTCAACAGCCATAAATGTGGTTCTTGACTATATTTTTATTGCTGTTGCAAATATGGGAATACGTGGAGCAGCAGTTGCAACGGTAATAGCTGAATTTACATCGGCAGTTTTATGTATGATATATCTTTTCAAAAAATACAGGGAATATCTGCCCGGCAGAAAGGATTTCAGATACGACGGCAGGCTTTCCGGAGAACTTTGGGCGCAGGGACTTGCGATGGGATTTATGTCCTCAATTGTATCAATTGGAACGGTTATTTTACAGTCGTCTATTAACAAACTTGGAAAACACATTATTGCAGGACACACTGCTGCAAGAAAAATAATGGCATTCTCTACATTGCCGATAACCACAGTCGGACTATCAATTACAACCTTTGTTTCACAGAACGTGGGAGCGGAAAAACCTGACCGTGTCAGAAAGGGCATAAGGTACGGATGTATTATTACTACGGTATGGAGTGTGATTGCACTTATTATTCTGGAGCTATTATCTCCTGTACTTGTAAAATTTTTATCGGGTTCAGAGGTGGATACTGTTGTGACTACAGGTGTGAATTATTTAAAATTCAACGTCCTGTTTTATATTCCTCTGGGAATACTTATAACGTTAAGATGTTCATTACAGGGTATGGGCAAAAAAATATTGCCGATATTATCAAGCGTTATTGAACTGCTTGGAAAAGTGATTTTTACATTCGCTGTTATTCCACATATGGGATATAATGGCGTAATTATATGCGAGCCGGTTGTATGGTGTGCAATGGCGGTTTATCTGGTCATAGCATATATAAAAGCGGTGCCTAAATCATGTCCTGAAGCATAAAACCAAGTGACAGTTCAACCCTTGCTTCAAGGGAAGATAAATCAACGCCAAGTATTTATGTAGATGTAATAATGAATTATATCGGAACCAAATTTGCCGGAAGGTAAAAATTAAAGGCAGGGTAATGTACACCCTGCCTTTTAGTTATTTTATTCTATTTTGCATTCCCTGAATCTTCGGCAAAATCGTCACCTACCTGAAAATTTACACCTGTATCATTAGGTTCGTCATCTTCAAATTTGTAGTCTTTGCCCGGAAGAATTGCATTGAGGAAAATACCGACAATGGCACCTACGGCAAGACCTGAAAGACTTATTGTCACATCTTTAATGGTAAAGCTTATTGCACCTGCGGCACTGTAATTTATTCCGATTGCAAGAACGAGGATAAGAGCTGCAATAATAACATTTCTTGACTTTGAAAAGTCAACTTTGTTTTCTACAACATTTCTTACACCGACTGCCGAAATCATACCATAAAGCACAAGGGATATACCACCAACCGTAGCAGATGGCATAGCACTGATTACTGCGGCAAATTTAGGGCAGAATGAGAAAAGAATTGCAAAAGCTGCGGCTATTTCAATTACAAATGGATCATATACTTTAGAAAGAGCAAGTACACCTGTGTTTTCACCGTATGTTGTATTGGCAGGGGCGCCGAAAAGCGATGCAACGGTGGTTGCAATGCCGTCACCTGTGAGGGTACGATGAAGTCCCGGATCTTTAATATAATTAATGCCTGTTGTTGATGAAATGGCTGAAATATCTCCGATATGTTCAACAATTGTAGCAAGGGAAATAGGTACAATCGTAATAATTGATGTAATTAATAATGAACTGTCAAATCCTTTTCCGAAAATGGAAAATACGGTTGAATCTTTTACAATAGGGACGCCAACCCATGCAGCTTCCTTAACTCCTGAGAAATCAACATTACCTGTAACTGCAGCAACAACATAAGATGCAACTACACCGATAAGAATTGGAATAATCTTAATCATTCCTTTTCCGAATATATTACATACAATAACTACTACTATAGCTACAAGAGCAATCCACCAGTTGGTAGAGCAGCTGTTTACAGCTGACTGTGATAGTGTAAGACCGATTGCAATTATAATAGGACCTGTTACTATCGGTGGGAAAAATCTCATTACCTTGCTGGCACTGAATATTTTGATAAAAAGTGCAAGTAAAAGATAGACAAGACCTGCAACTGCGACACCTGCACATGCGTATGGAAGTGCGGGATTAGGCACCGTTAAATTTCCGCTGGCATCTTCAAGTAAGGGTGCGATTGCCATGTATCCGCCTAAAAAAGCGAATGATGAACCAAGAAATGCAGGTACTTTTCTCTTAGTGATGAAGTGAAAAATTAATGTACCAAGCCCTGCGAATAAAAGTGTAGTCGATACACTGAGGCCGGTAAGAATTGGGACTAATACTGTTGAACCGAACATAGCAAACATGTGCTGGAGTCCGAGAATGACAGTCTTAGGAGCGCCAAGTTCCTTGGCATTGTAAATGCCGTCTTTTTGTTTGTTATCCATTTGTTTCCTCCTAATTTGTAATGCCATAGGGGCATATCATCAGAAATCGTTATAGACGAATTCCTCTAAAAATATTATCATAGGTATATTGGATTATGCAATGTAAAAATAATGTAAACAGAGGTGTTTTTTTGAAAAATACAGGATGCGGTCTTTGCAACAGAAAATGCAGGGTTGACAGGGACAACGGAGAGAAAGGTTTTTGCGGGGAAACCAGTGAAATCAGGTGCGGCAGGGCGGCACTTCATATGTGGGAGGAACCCTGTATATCGGGAACCCGTGGATCGGGAACAGTGTTTTTCACGGGATGTGTCCTGAAATGTGTATTCTGCCAGAATTCAGTTCTTGCGGAATCTAAAGTAGGCAAGCCTGTCACGGTTTCAAGACTTGCGGAAATCTTTCTGGAGCTTCAAAATAAGGGTGCACACAATATCAACCTGGTCACGCCCACCCATTTTGTTCCGTCAATCAGGGAGAGCATTATCCTTTCAAAGAAAAATGGACTTTCGGTGCCTATTGTATATAATACGGGGAGTTATGAGTCCGTGGATACAATAAAAAGCCTTGAGGGCTTAGTCGATATTTACCTTCCCGATCTTAAGTATGTTTCTTCGGAACTTTCTAAGAAATATTCTAAAGTTCCGGATTATTTTGAAGTTGCCAGGAAAGCAATCGGCGAAATGGTCAGACAGACGGGAACACCGGAGTTTGATGATGACGGTATTATGAAAAAGGGTGTAATCGTAAGGCACTTGCTTTTACCCGGATGTCTTTCCGACAGCAAAAATGTGATAAAATATTTGTACGATACTTACAGGGATGATATTTTTATAAGCATAATGAACCAGTATACACCAATGGAAGGAATCGGCGATAAATACCCGGAGCTTAACAGAAAAGTGCGGAAAAAAGAGTATGACCGTCTGGTGGATTATGCCATAGACATCGGTGTTACCAACGGATTTATCCAAGAGGGCGGGACAGCAAAGGAAAGTTTTATACCTGAATTCACGGAGGAAGGAATTTGATATGAATAAATGCAGATATTCAGCCAAATGCGGCGGTTGTGTCCATATGGGCAAAAAATACAGCGAGAGCCTTGAATATAAACAGAAAATGATTGAGAAGCTTATAAGACCTTTTTGCAAGGTTAACAAAATTATCGGAATGGATGAGCCGTATTTTTATCGTAACAAAGTTCATGCCGTTGTGGGTGGCGACAGAAAGGGCAATATCTACGCCGGAACTTACGAGGCGGGAAGCCACAAAATAGTACCTATTGATAAGTGTCTGCTTGACAATGAAAAAGCCGATGCCATCATTGCCACTGTAATAAAGCTGATGAAATCTTTTAAATACAGACCTTATAACGAGGATACCGGCCGAGGATTTTTGCGGCATATTCTCATAAGAACGGCGGAAGTTACAGGTGAAATTATGGTTACACTTGTGGTTGGTGAAAATATTTTCCCATCCAAAAGTAATTTTATCAAAGCTCTTACTGCGGAGCATCCCGAAATCACCACAATCGTAATGAATGTTAATTCAAAGCGTACAAGTATGGTTCTTGGTGAAAAGGAGGAAACGCTTTACGGGAAGGGCTATATTGAAGACATCCTTTGCGGCAAAAGATTCCGCATATCTTCAAAATCTTTTTATCAGGTTAATCATGCCCAGACCGAGAAGCTTTACGGAACTGCCATCAATTATGCCGGGCTTACGGGAAAGGAAAATGTTTTTGACGCATACAGCGGAATCGGTACTATCGGTATCTGTGCTTCTGATAATGCTTTGTCGGTAACAGGGGTTGAGCTTAACCGTGACGCAGTAAAGGATGCCCTTACAAACTGTAAACTCAACAATTTGAAAAACGTGAAATTTATGGCAGGAGATGCGGGGGAACATATGGAAAAGGAAGCAGCTTCAGGACGTAAATATGACGTTGTCTTTATGGACCCACCACGAAGCGGCAGTTCTTTGAAATTCATCAATTCGGTGTGCAAAATGGCTCCTTCAAAGGTTGTATACATTTCCTGCGGTCCAGAAAGCCTCGCAAGGGATTTGCAGCTTTTTAAGAAGAAAGGCTACCGCGTTGTGGAATGTCAGCCCGTGGATATGTTCGGTTGGACGGGGCATGTGGAGTGCGTGGTTCTTTTGACTAAAGTACACAAGTAAAAGTGTGAAAAAGGCTTGAAATCCCATTGTTTTAAGTGCTAGGAAACATATCAACTCAACGGTTAAATTCTCATAGGTTTGAGTTGACGGAATGAAAAGGGGATAGTTAGCATATTTACATGGATAACAATTTCTATTTTGTTATCTGGGTTTTCAAGAGAAAGCAAACATAGCTGATATACCGGTTTAATCAATACCATATCCACAGATTAAAAAGATTGCAGTGTTAAAAAATCATATCTGGGGTTTGTAAAGACAGAAAAAATGAATTAAAATAAGGTCAGTTAACAAATCTGAAAATCTTATAGGTGACTTCTGCCTTTTTAATTCCTACAGTAAATTTACGCTACCTTCATAGAAAATTCAGTTGATTCCGTAAAGGCTCTCGCTTATAATGATATTAAGGTAGAGAGCCTTTTGCGGAATCTTAGAAGTGTTATGCACAATACAAAAGGAGGGGTGCCGACTTGAATACAGAAATAGCAAATGCTGTGAATGCAGCAGGAGATAAGGCACAATATGATACTCGTGTTAAAAGGTTACTGGCACAGAAGAGTATATTAGCACATATTCTGGTGAAAACAGTCGATGAATTTAAAGGAATGAAGCCGGAAGATGTTGTGAAATACATCGAAGGCGAACCGAGTATTAGCGTTGTTCCGGTTGAGCCGGGATTAGCAAATATGGAAAAAACAGATGCTACAGGACAGCGTATCGTAGGTCTTAATACGGAAAATGCTGAAATTAATGAAGGATTAGTCAGATTTGATATTATTTTTTATGTCCGTATGAAAAATGGACTTTCGCAGATTATTGTGAATATTGAGGCTCAGAAGGATGAGCCGACGGAATATAAAATTTTAAATCGGGCAATCTTTTATGTGAGCAGGCTGATTTCGTCACAAAAGGAAAGAGATTTTGTAAATACTAACTACGATGACATTAAGCAGGTATTCAGCATATGGATATGTATGAACATGGATGATAACAGCCTAAGCCATATCCATTTGACAAAAGATGAGATGTTAAAACCATGTAACTGGAAAGGTAATCTCGACCTGTTAAACATTGTGTTAATAGGAATCACAAATGAGATTCCGGAGCATGATGAAAAATATGAAATGCACCGGTTGATTGGAGCATTACTTTCAAGTGAACTGAAAGAACAGGAAAAATTGGATATTATAGAACATGAATATAATATTCCAATCAGTCAAGAATTCAGGGAGGATGTGAGAATTATGTGTAATCTGAGTACAGGAATTGAAGAAAAAGCTACTGAAAAAACAAGCGAAAAGTTTATTCTGAATATGTATAAAAAAGGTTATACATTGGATCAGATCGCAGATGTAGCTGAAACAGGTGTTGATGAAGTTAAAGCGATTATTAAGAAGAAAGAGCCTACAATGGCGTAAACTTTATTAACCCAAAAGATCTAAAAATAAGACGGCAAATTGTCAACAAGTTGTTGATGATTTGCCGTCTTTGTTTGTATAGTGGAGTTCTTCTTCTTTTTTTTAGCCCTTGTCTTATAGACATTATAGCGAATCTTTATGAATTGTTCCGGAGAAACACATTCGGATGGAATTAATATTTTTTATTCAAATGCAAAGGAAAAAATAAATAATTATATTTCATAAACGTTTCATAAATGGCGTGTAGAATGTTATTGTAAGCAGCAATGGAATGCTAAGAAAAATAGAGAGGTGTGGTTAGTAAAGTGATAAAAAATGCTATAGCATACATTACAAGAAAG
>ERZ780141.806-NODE-806-length-21383-cov-3.706255_pt1 | contig 21383 bp, 20 predicted proteins | sample MGYA00433080_ERZ780141 | MGnify/ENA primary metagenome ERZ780141 (study PRJEB29588, sample SAMEA2154047) | human gut metagenome | biome: human gut; feature: human-associated habitat; material: faeces | place: Denmark | collected 2008/2010 ... | reverse complement strand
AATGCCATCGGCTCCCCCGGCCATACCGGCATACAGGGCTATCCATCCGGCTTTATGTCCCATGACTTCTACCAGCATGACTCGTCTGTGTGAGCTGGCCGTTGAATGCAGACGGTCGATGGCTTCGGTGGCGATATTGACAGCCGTATCAAACCCGAAGGTGATTTCTGTTCCCCAGATATCGTTGTCGATCGTTTTGGGTAAGCCGATTACATTCAGTCCGTGTTCCGAGAGCAGGTTGGTGGTCTTCTGGGTACCGTTTCCACCAATACATACCAGGCAGTCGAGTCCCAGTTCCTGATAGGCCTGGAGAATACACTGCGATTTCTCCTGATCAACAGATGTCAGCATTTCCCGAAAGCCTTTCTCGCGCGAGGTTCCTAAGATGGTACCTCCTAAATTCAGAATGCCCGACAGACTGTGTTCGTCTAAAACTTCCGTATCTTTGTTGAGCAGTCCTGAAAAACCGCCGTGAATACCTACAACCTCCATTCCATAATGAGTTATGGCTGTTTTTCCGACGCCGCGGATTGTGGCGTTAATACCGGGGCAATCACCGCCCGATGAGAGAATTCCGATTTTCATAGAGTTATTCTTTTTGTTCTTCACAAAGGTAAAAATAAAAGGAGAATAATTACCTTTGCTCCGCAAGAAATAAAAATGGGCTATGGATTTTCTGACAAACTTCATATATCAGTTCTTTAGACCGCGAAATAAGGTAATTGCACGATATACTTTTGAGGCGGGCGACATACAGGAGCAACAGCTCAATAGACTGCTTCAACAGGCTCAGGATACTTCGTGGGGAAAGAAATATGACTATCGTCATGTGAAAGGATATGATGATTATAAAAATCGTTTTCCGGTACAGAGCTATGACCAGATAAAGGAAGATATCCAGCGGATGCTGCGAGGAGAACCAAATGTTCTTTGGCCGGGCATGATCCGCTGGTTTGCCAAGAGCAGTGGAACTACCAGCGATAAAAGCAAATTTCTGCCTGTTACGCCTGAAGTATTGAAACAATGCCATTATCAGGGTGGTTTTGATACGGTGAGTTTGTATTTGCGTAATAATCCTTCCAGTCATTTCTTCAGACGTAAAGGCCTGATATTAGGCGGTAGCCATAGTCCGTCGCCCGTCAATTCACAAATTCATTGTGGAGATTTGTCAGCAGTCCTGTTACAGAACCTGAATCCTCTGGTTAATCTGATCCGGGTACCCAAAAAAGAAATCATTCTGATGGACGAATGGGAAAGCAAGATCAAAGCGATTGTGGAAAGTACCTGGCGGGAAGATGTCAACAGCATCTCGGGGGTTCCTTCGTGGATGCTCGTCCTGATCAAAGCTGTCTTGAAGAAGAGCGGGAAAAACTACCTGACTGAGGTATGGCCTAATCTGGAAGTGTTTTTCCATGGTGGAATCAGTTTTACTCCTTATAAAGAAGAGTATAAATCTCTCATTCCGTCAGACAAGATGCATTATATGGAAACCTATAATGCCTCTGAAGGTTTCTTCGGCATTCAGGATGATCCGGCTGATTCATCATTGTTACTGATGTTGGATTATGGTGTCTTTTATGAGTTTATCCCGATGAGCGAACTGGATTCGCCTGATCCGGCTGTCGTTCCGCTGACAGGTGTGGAAGTGGGTAAGAACTATGCCATGGTTATCTCTACTCCCGGAGGTTTGTGGCGCTATTTAATTGGAGATACGGTTCGTTTTACCTCTGTTTCACCCTATAAGTTTGTAATTACGGGACGAACAAAGCACTTTATCAATGCCTTTGGTGAAGAACTGATGGTGAATAATGCCGACAAAGCTCTTCACGAAGCTTGTGTGGCCACAGGGGCACGGGTGAAAGAATATACAGCTGCTCCTTTGTTTTTGCTCGACCGGGCCAAAGGCCGTCATCAGTGGCTGATCGAGTTTGAGAAAGCTCCCGAATCACTCTCTCAGTTTGCCCGATTATTGGATGAAGCGCTTCAACGGGCCAATTCGGATTATGAGGCGAAGCGTTATAAGGACATCTCTTTGCAGCCCCTGGAGGTGATTATAGCACATGAAGGCTGTTTTTATCAGTGGCTGAGCAGTAAAGGCAAGCTGGGTGGACAGCATAAGATTCCCCGTCTGTCGAACGACCGGAAGATCTTGGATGAGTTATTGGCCATCAATAATCAGATGAGCAAATAAAAACTGACATCCTGTCATTGAGCTTATCATCAATTTAAATCTATGCAGGTTTCTTAACGAAGCCTGCCAAACTGGCATAGGTTTTAATCAATTTGTTTCGTGTAGAAGTCCTTCCTTACGTTTATTTTCTATAAAATGCGGTATAAGAGGTTTTTGTAAAAGATTCGCCGAAGTTGCTTAATTGAGGCGGTTTTGTGAATAAAGTGTTATCCATAAGTGACTTTTTGTTGTATATTGCCCTTTATCAGATTGTTAATATGTCTTTTCGTAATTAGTCGCTTGGTCGGGATCTTGTAGATGTTTTGTCAGGAAACCAATAAAACAAATAGCATTATGAAAACATGGATTACTATTTTGATAGCACTTTGTGCTTGTCTACAGGTACAGGCACAGAATACAGCCGAAGAAAGAGCTAAGGCTAAAGAGGAAGCTCGACAGGAACAGGCCGTGTTGGACTCCATTTATTTTAAACAGGCAAAGACCTCTCTCGAGAATCAGGATTTTGCCTTGGAAGCCGACCGGGTAGTCTTGAGGAACGGAGCGACTGCCTATGTCAATTCGAATACAAACTTCGTAGCCGTCAAAGATGATAAAGCAACCGTGCAGGTGGCCTTTAACATCCCCGTAAGCGGTCCGAACGGTTTGGGTGGCATTACGCTGGATGGAAGCATCAGTAACTATAAGTTGACAGAAGATAAGAAAGGAAACCTGCATGTTTCGTTTGATGTGATGGGTGTGGGTATTTCAGCCCGTGTAACGATTTCTCTGGCCAATGGAAGCAATACGGCTGATTTGCTGATCTTGCCTACATTCAATTCTAATGAACTGCGGTTGAGCGGGCATATCTTGCCTTTGAAGCAAAGCTCTATCTTTAAAGGGAATGCTTTATAACGAATGGTGTAAAAGAACGATTAAAATTTTATGAAGATGAAAAAGAACATACTTTACCTGCTTTTTGCAGGAATCGCTTTGAGCAGCTGTGAGAAAGACCCTGATCTCAATCAGCTTGACAGCGATTTTACCGTATATACGCAGTATGACGACCAGGCCGACTTCGCAAGTGCTAAGACATATTATTTGCCTGATAGCATGCTGACAGCCGGAGGTGGCTTGAAAACAGCTTATGTCAGCAATGAGAATACAGATAAACTGGTGGCCGAGGTAGAAACGGAAATGAACAGTCGTGGGTACACACGGACCGACAACAAGGCGGATGCCGATCTGGGTGTGCAGATGACTTACATCGAGAATAATGTGAATATGGTTGGTTTTGTCGGTGGTTTCTGGGACGGCTGGTGGGACCCGTTTTACTGGGGCTCGTTCTGGACGGGCGGATGGTATTATCCTTATCCGGTAAGCTATAGTTATCAGACCGGCAATATCGTCCTTGAAATGGTGGATTTACGGGAAGCTGAATCCGACAGTAACCGGCTTCCGGTTATCTGGTTAGCCAGCAGCGAAGGCCTGACATACGGCAATTCGCATACAGATGTGATGCTGATCCAGCGGGCTATCCAGCAGTCGTTTGAGCAATCATCATCTATCAATCGTAAATAAAAGGAGAATCATGCAATGAAAAAGATATTAACAAGTTTATGCCTGTTGTGTTTGTCGTTGATAGGAATCAAAGGACAGGCACAGTCGTTTGCCGATGATCTGAGCTTTAACCTCGACTGGCAATTGAATGCGCCGATTGGCAAGAACGATTATGCGAATCAGTTCAGCGGCTGGGGAATGAACCTGGATGCCGGCTATGAAATTACTTCTAAATGGACGGCCGGTGTGTTTGCCTCGTTCCATACGAATCACCGTTATGTTGATCGGGCTACGTTCCCCTTGTCTTCAACGGCTACATTGACGACCGACCAGCAGCAGTCTTCCTTCCAGGTTCCGTTTGGAGCGTTTGGCCGTTATTATTTATACGACAACGGATATATTCGTCCTTATGTAGCTGCCAAACTGGGTGCCATGTATGAACAGAATACGACATACCTGAATGTATCCAGTATCTACGAACGTCCGTGGGGATTCTATGTTTCACCGGAAGTCGGTATGAACATCAATCCGAAGCGTTATTACCGCTATGGATTTCATGTGGCTCTTTATTACAGCTATGCTACCAACAAGACCAATCTGCTGAATTTCGTAGAAGACGGACGTAATAACATCGGTTTTCGGGTAGGTATCTGCTTCTGATCTTTCCCTCATTTTATCATAAATACACAATAAGCAGCAGGCGGGCTCTCATCTCCGGGTAACGGTCAGTTACCTTCCGATGGTTGCCCGCCTGTTTGCTGTTATTCCTGAGGATTTTCTTCAGTCTGTTCAACCGGCTCGAACGTCAGGTTCTCGTCTTTTTTCTTGCTGTTTCGGGTCGTACGGGCCTTCAGATTTGCCCGGTGTTGCTTGATAAGGGCATTCACATAGTCAATAAACTGGTCGTACTTGGTACCTCCTTCGTAGGCCGTTACGACATTGACGCGGTCAGTAAACTGACGATACGCTTCGTCTGTGGCTTCTCGGGTTGACTGGATAATCCCTTTGTCTTTCCGGCTCTCTGCATTGGTACGGCTTCTCATCGCTTCCTCCAGAGCATCCGTCGTTTCAGAAAGATAATCCCTCCATTCCGTAAAATAAATTGGTTCCAGATAACTGTTGATGTAACTCTGAATTTCTTGTAGCAGGTTGCGCAAGACGCTCAGTTCTTCGGAATGTCCTAACTTTACCGGGTTACCATACTTGTCGTAAATCCGACCGACTTCTTCTGCTACAGCACGCTTAGTCTCATCCGGATGCCGGCGCATGGCGTTAATAAAAGCCCGCGAAGCCGAATACGCCTCGTCGACGGCAGCATCGGCCGCACTGAGCGCCTCCACCTCATCCAGCTTAGTGTTTTGCATATAAGCCTTATCGAACGCTTCAAATCTCGACACGTAATTTTCTCGTGTGGCTTTCAACGGATCTGTCGTCCCTTCAGAAACGACCGGCAAATAGCTGATGGCTTTGATTACTAATGTGTGGAAACCATAATCTTCGTTGTTACGTAAACTTTTTGTATAAAATACTTCAATTTGCTTCATGGCATCATTGTTTTTATTAAGTGAATAAAATAAGATAATTGCTCTAAAGGTAATTCCCTTTTTGGTAAGAACCAATTTTCTTTGATTGAAAAATCTCCATAGGCAGGGAAAAGCTGATCCGTCCAGATGAGGCCTTTTTTGTGTACCAAAAACTGTCACTCTGTCAAGCGGAAGACTTTCCTGCCCTCAGGGGAACTGCTTCTCTGCCAAGATTTGTATTTCCTTGCCCATCAGAAACCTCAAATCCATGTTGATTAGAACTTTCCTGTCTGTATGTAAGGAATTTTTCGAAGAAGATTACAGTCCTCTTGTTCATTTTTTACTACCTTTACCGCCGGATTGGAGCTATTCCGTCCGTCGGACATATTTGAAAATAAAGCGTTGTGCTTTTTTTGTCTATGGAAACCTGAGAAATTTTCATTGTATGCAAAAACAGCACAGCGGTCTTCACGTATACGTGCGTGGGGCTGCTGTCTATTTGCATACAAAGGTTTCTCAGGACCTCCATAGATAAATAGTACACGGTCTCACGCTTTCGTTTTATAAACCACTTCTCTTTTGGGGCTGGGAGGGGAAAAATCATTGATGATTAATGAAAATCGTATTTAAAATTTTAGTTGTTAGTTTTATATTATTAGTAGGATGTACAAAAGATGATGTAATTACAGAAGAATCTATACCTGAACCAGAAATACCACAAAATCCCTATGAATGGTTTTATGGATATAAAGTGAATGATACGATAGGATTTGATCGGGAAATACCTCTTGAGACTAGATATTTTTCTGAAGATACGACCTTGTTGTGTGGAATTAAGCATGGTAAATTATGGCTGGGGATGTTTGATGCTTATACAAAAAAAGAACTTAACTCATGGAATTGCTTAAAGGAAGTTTCAATAGATATTCAGTTGATCGAATTCAATTCATATAAGCAGATATTTAATGGATTTGTTCTTTTATTGCAAAATCAAATAGGTGAAGAAGTTGAGGTATATCCGTTCTTTTTAAATGATAAACATGAAGCTTTTGATTTTGATAAAATAACAGTTTCTTGGGGGAATAATAATGGTTTTATAATCCAAAATATAGATCAAAATATTGCTATTTATCGTACATATTATAGTGGAAACATATACTCACAAACAGGAGACAAAATAATTTCTTCGATAGAATTTTCAGATGATTTTCATTTGGGAAAAGAACAATATTTCATTTCGGGTTTTAAGGGTGATAAATTTTGGTTTGCCACTTGCAAAAAAGGTGCGATACTGGATGAATATATAACAATTGATGACTATGATAGAAATTTAAAGTTTGATCTTGGGTATGGTGAGCATAAAGATGTTTACTTAACTTCACCTAAAGCCCAGCAAATAACAAAAACTCCATGGGGATATGCTTTTTCATTATTGATTGAACCCTTTGGAGATATATATGATAATTCTCTTTATGATTTTTTTATATGTTCTAATGGCACTATATATCCAATAAATAAAGGTTACATGGGTGTTTCTATAGAAATAGGTAATTGGTATGATAACTCAGTAATTATTCATCATTTGTGGAACCCGTCTGATAAATATGAAGTCTATTCATCAAAAGGAGAACTCTTATATCAAGTAGAAAAAGATAGTCCTATGGGTATTTTTCATCCAGTAGAATTAATGGAGCCGATTTCATTCTCTGAATATATTTATGTTGATTCTAAAGGTGAATTTGGAACTTATGTTCGATTTCTTAAATGTAACTTAAAAAAACAAGATGATTATATTTTTGAAAGCTATGTAGGAGATCTACCAAAAGATTCTAGGGTAACAGTTACATTAATTGATAAAAAAATGACGTTATGGAGATATCAGTTTGATATTGTAAATTATGATGGTTCAAAAAAACAATTTTACGTAGATCTTAATATTCAGACTGGAGAGGTTATTTACATATAGATGAATCTATCCAATTTATAAAGAAAATTATATCATTTGCATTTTATGATTTCACTCTAGTGATATAAACAAATGCCAGGCAAAGTGTAAAGAAATCCCAGCTGCTTGGGTAGGCTAGCTGGGATTTCAGCTTCTCGTGGGGAATTTGTAGTACTTGAGTAGAAGCCTTGTCTTTTTAGTTGCTTCTTAGATTAGAAGAGAAAAATATCAGGAAAAGAAAGACATAAAGAACTCAGCTACACATATGTTTGATGCTAATCGTCAATAGAAAATTTTCATGCGATATGGAGTATCAATTGATTATGCGAAATGCTATTACCTGCGTATTAATTTTTTACTTTCTGATTTTTATACATTCAGTTTGTGAACCGGATATAATATGCAGGAAATAGATTCCTGGCTGTTGAGGTAAAGCATATTCCCTCTCTCCTCTTGTCAAATGACAATGTTTTATTTTTATCCCAAGGGCATTATATAGAGTTAATTCTCCCGAAGAAGTCGTTGTGATACGGATCTTCCCATTTAGGATTGCATAGTGAAAATGCTGATCCGGTTTAGCCGTTTGTGTAAGGGACAGATTCTCTGGCTCTTTCCCTTGATAAGGAAGAGTCATCTGCCTTAACACCGTTGATGAGGCATCATCATCCTTCTTTTGGAAAGCCAAGTTGGTGTCTTGGTTGGCTTTGATAAAAAAGGCACTGCTTGCAGGAATCTTATAATTGCTACCAATAGGATAGCTATCATAATCTGTCCCGTTATAAATATAAATATTCCCGTCTAAAGCCGGATTGGGCAGAATTTCCTGGAGCGATAAGGCTGAAGGATACGGATTCCCGCATAAAATCCATCCGTTGTGAGCTTCACTCCCACTTTGCAGAAGCTGGGCCTCTATTCCGACAGAAGTGTTGTCTGTAAGACGAATCTGCTGATGTTCGGGGGACGAAAAGGTTAAGGTCTGATATGCTGCGGTCTCATCGATAGCAATCAGGTAACCTTTTCCTCTTTGCAGAAGAACTTCTCCGGGTACAACTTCATCGGTAGAAATGACTTTCCAGTTTCCACTTGTCTGATTGTTATCCGCTCTTCTTTTTCCGTCGTATGTCAGGATATAAAGTATATTGTTGACGGGTTCGGTTGTCATGGTGGAGGCATCACCCAACTGAAAGCGGGAGTCAATTCCTTCTGGATATACATCATGCGGGAAAGAAACAAAATACCATTTTCCTTTTTCTTCGAAAGTATGAAAGGTGGTCATTTGTTGAGTTTGTAAGCTTCCTTCTGGCTGTATCTGTATTCCTTTCTGGTTATTGATTAAATGAAGACATTCGGCCGCCTGGTTGATCTGGACATCCGCATCGATTAATGCTACTCGACGGAGGCTGGGATAATCATGCGACCATAAGGTATGATCATGCCAGGTTCCTGATTGCTGTAATAAAGAATACTGTTCAATATTTCCTACCAGGAATAAACTGTCTATGCAATAATAGCCATTACTTGCCGAAGCCGGTTTCGTAACTTCGATTTGAAGCTGGTAGGGATCTGCTCTTCTGCCTCTGTAGAAGCATTGTCTACCAGCATATACTTGTCTGAAATACCGAGAACAGTCGTTGCTCATCACAGTATATGGGCGCGCATCAGATTCTGTAGCCCCTGAATAGAAGTAAGTTGTAAAATAGATATCTTCCTCTTTGTTGACATGCTGGAAAGCAAAAGGAATATGTATTTCTGCCATTTTCAATGCCGGATAGATCAAGGTATCAATCGTCAATGTACTTCCGGGATAAAGCCGGATAGCCCGACTATCGGATGCTCCCTGTATGCCTTCTTCTTGTGGATAAAAGAAGTCATACTGGCCGGAAACCGAATAATTGATGGAAAGCGGATTGTCTGAATCAAAGCTCTGATATAATACAGTATCCCTGATAATCGGATTTTTCTGTGGATCTTGAACCAAAGATTCCCATTGCTGCGGAGAAAACCACTCAGATTGTGCACTGATCGGGCTGTAGGAAACCCATTGCACGATAGCTATCAAAATAGCTTGAAAAGGAAGATACTTTTTCATAGTCAATTGATTTTAGTTAGTATCGTTATGATACCAGATTTATAATTCGCCCTAAAGATAAAGAAAATAATTGAAATGATTATCTTTGTGGCATGAAAGAATTTATCATTAGCGAAGCACAATCAGAGAAAGCTGTTCTGGTGGGATTGATTACACCACAGCAGAACGAACAGAAGGTGAAGGAATACTTGGACGAACTGGCATTCCTGGCCGATACTGCCGGTGTTGAAGCCGTCAAATGTTTTTATCAGAAGCTGGACGGACCCAACTCTGTTACTTTTGTCGGTACCGGAAAATTACAAGAAATCAAAGAGTATGTGGTAGAAAATGAAATCGGTCTGGTCATATTCGATGATGAACTTTCTGCTAAGCAACTCCGAAATATTGAAAAGGAATTGCAGGTGAAGATATTGGATCGTACCAACCTGATTTTGGATATCTTTGCCCGTCGTGCTCAGACGGCCCATGCCAAGACACAGGTTGAACTGGCACAATACCGATATATGTTACCGCGACTTACCCGTTTGTGGACCCACTTGGAACGCCAGCGAGGTGGTGTTGGTATGCGTGGCCCGGGTGAAACCCAGCTGGAAACCGATAAGCGTTTGATTTTAGATAAAATATCCCGGTTGAAGAAAGAACTGGTGGATATCGACAAGCAGAAGAGTGTTCAGCGGAAGAATCGGGGAAAGATGGTGCGCGTCGCGTTGGTGGGCTATACGAACGTAGGAAAATCAACTTTGATGAACCTGTTGAGCAAGAGTGATGTCTTTGCCGAGAATAAGCTTTTTGCTACATTGGATACAACCGTCAGGAAAGTCATCATTGAGAATCTTCCGTTTTTGCTTTCTGATACTGTCGGATTTATCCGTAAGTTACCGACTGAGCTGGTAGAATCGTTTAAATCGACCTTGGATGAGGTTCGGGAAGCCGATTTGTTGGTACATGTGGTAGATATCTCACACCCGACGTTCGAAGAGCAGATTGAAGTAGTCAACAAGACACTGGCTGAAATAGATGACCGGGAAAAGCCGATGATCATGGTCTTTAATAAAGTGGATGCGTTTACATTTGTTCCGAAAGATGAAGATGATCTGACTCCGAGGAAACGGGAAAATATAGACCTGGATGAACTGAAACGTACCTGGATGGCAAAGATGCAGGACAACTGTATTTTTATTTCGGCCAAGGAAAAGACAAATATCGAGGAATTGAAAGCCTTGTTGTATGAGCGGGTAAAACAAATACATGTAACCCGTTTTCCGTATAATGACTTCCTTTTCCAACAGTACGAGGAAGAATAAAATGGTGAGCAGAATTCTCAGACTTTTAAGACAAGAGGCGCGTATGAGTTTTAGTGAATCATCCTATCGTATTTTTGAACAAGGCACTGAGGCCTATCATGTGACAGACAGCGTGAATGCCACAGTGCATAATCCTTATCCTGTCAATAGCTTCGAATTTTACCTGTATCTGAAACATTGGGTGGATGCTGTTCAATGGCATTTGATGGACATCATCCATCAACCGGATCAGGATACAGCCGAAATGATGGAAGTTGTCAGGCGAATCGAGAAGATGAATCAGGAACGGGTCGATCTGGTGGAACTGATAGACAGCTTGCTACAAGACCGGTACAAAGGAGTGAAGCCTTTGCCTCAGGCGACCATAAATACGGAGAGTCCGGCATGGGCTATCGACCGTTTGTCTATCTTAGAGTTGAAGATCTATCATACTCGTAAGGAAACAGAACGAACGGATGTATCAGACGTATATCTTGCCCGCTTTCGGAAGAAGCTGGAAGTCTTGGAAGAGCAGCGTAAGGATTTATCAACTGCTATCGATCAGTTATTGACGGAGATTCGCCAAGGTCGGAAACTTATGAAAGTGTATAAACAAATGAAGTTATATCGTTCCTGAATCAAAATGAAAACAAATAGAAAACTGTGGGGCCTTCTTGTGGCCCTTTTCTGTTGTATATCCGTTCTGCAGGCTGAAGAATGGTGGGAAAAGCGAGAATTCCTGACCTACTCTCCCCGTTATTTTGGTCCGAACGCCTTCCCTTTTCCTGAATTGATGGGTGGAAAGCTGCCTTCACGCTGGGAGGTGGAAGTGAGGGGAGAATATCATACCATGCCGGGAGACCAGACCCAGGATATTTTTGCCCGTTTATATATTCCGATTGCGAAAGGAAAAGCTGGTATCATGGCTAACTGGACCATCTCGGAATGGTATAAGACGTCGGAAGCAGTGCGCGACGAGCGTTCGGCTGTCGAAACAGAACCGGCTATCCCTTGTCATGGTGATATTGTATTGAACTTCTTCTATCAAGTACTTCGGAGTGAGAAATGGGCTGATATCAGTGTGAGTGCCAACTTAAAAACTGCCAGTGGTAACCGTCTGTGTGATGCCCGTTATACCGATGCTGCTTCTTATTGGTTTGACGCTAATATTGGGCGTGATCTTTGGAAGAATCCGATATACAATTCGTTTATTCGCATTGAAGGTCTGGCTGGATTCTATTGTTGGATGACCAACCTGGAGGATAACCGTCAGAATGATGCCATCTGCTATGGTGGTGCCATCAGTGGTGCCTGGAAGAATCTTTCTGCCCGTTGTGATCTGGTTGGCTTCCGCGGTTATCAGGACAATGGTGACCGGCCGTTGCTTCTCCGCACAAAATTGGAATATGAGATCAAAAAGAATATCATCTCTTTCCGGTACCGCCACGGTTTGCACGACTTCCTGTATGATTCTTATTCGCTGGCTTATATCCGCTGTTTTTGACTTTTCTTCCTTCCTAGAATAGGGGTTTTCCGGTATTTCTTGTCTTAGGAGTAAAAGAGAACTTTAAAAGACAGGAAATATGAAAAAGAGTTGGATGATTGGAGTGATGCTATGTGGCGCTTTAGCTGCCCAGGCACAGTGGAGAATTACTCCGGAAGCGGGTTTTAACGTAACGAAATATGCAAACTCACCGGCCAAGGTAGGATATAAAGTCGGCGCTGCCGTGCGTTACGATTTCGGAGAAACCGGTTTTTCCTTGCAAAGCGGGTTGTATTATGTCCAAAGAGGAGAAGGTACCATTCGTTCAGGATATTTAAGTGGAACAGCCAAGGACAATGAAGGAAAAGAAGTCAATGTCGATTCATATCTTTTAAAAGACGGGACCATTTATTCGATGTATAGCTACTATAATCCGAATAGTGGATATTATGAATACGTCAGCACTGAAAAGCCAGTAGGCGATATCTTATATAAAACCGCCTCTTTTTATGCGTCAAAAGCTTACAGAGGTTATCTTCAACTACCCATTATGGCCCGTTATAACTGGAAATTAAATGATAAGATAGGTTTCCATATGTCCTTGGGGCCCTATTTGGCCGTTGGTGTGAATGGCAAAAACAAATCAATCGTAAGCATGATTGATCTACAAGATGAATATATTGGATCAAAGAATGTGTTTGAAAATAATGTATATGATTATGGTTATTATCGTTTTGACTGGGGAGTAGCAGCCGAAACAGGCGTTGAAATCAATCATTTTTCAGCCAAGTTCAGTTATGATCTGGGATTGGGCAAGGAGTCAAAATATGATGAGATTGGCTGCAAATACCATACAGCCAGTTTTACGATAGGATATTCTTTTTAACCGGAAAACGATTTCTTGGCGGCGAGAAGGTTTCCGAAGATTCGGAAAGTATTTTCCCGGCGGCAGGAAGGTTTCCGAAGATTCGGAAAATGATTTCCCGGCGGGAGGAGAGGAAAAGCCCTGTAGGATATTTTGCTCATCCAAAAAGATTGCGTTCCTTTGCATTCGGATAAATCCTTTATAAACATGACGACAGATAATAGCATGAAACGGGTTCATATCATCACACCAGTGAAAGATTCAATCGATCTGACACTTGAAACGGTTCGAGCTGTACTTGCCTCGCGCTGGCAGATTCCGGTGACTTATACGATATATAATGACTTCAGTACGGAGGAGAATACGCGCCGCCTGGAGGAAGCTTCTCGGGAGCTAGGCTTCGAACTGGTTCATTTGCGTGATATTACTACGCATCCGTCTCCCAATTATCTGCTGGTATTACAAACGGCTCAAAAGCGGGCTATCGAAGCTGAAGCAGGGTTGCTGATTGTCGAATCGGATGTGATTGTGCGGGAAAATACCTTGCAAGGTTTATTCGATGGTGCCCTGGCCCATCCGGACTGCGGTATTGCAGCAGCGGTAACGGTGGATGAGAAAGGCGTGGTGAATTATCCGTATCTCTATGCCGCCAACTATCCTAAAGAGGTTTGTGCGGTGAAGAAACATTGTAGCTTCTGCTGTTCCTTGCTTTCCCTCAACTTGTTGAAGGCATTTGATTTTCACAGACTCGATCCGAACAAGAACTGGTTTGATGTGACGATTTCGCACGAATCTCTTGAACAGGGTTTCCGTAATTATCTCTTTATGGATCTGCCCGTATGGCATCGTCCGCACGGCAGCCGTCCGTGGAAACAGTTGAAATATACCAACCCGTTGAAATATTACTGGTTGAAATTCACCAAAGGACTGGATAAAATCTGATCATCTATGGAACAGAAGCCCTTAGTATCTGTCGTTATTCCTGTTTACAACATGGAGGCCTATCTGGAAGAAACTGTCCGGTCGGTGCAGGCTTCTACTTATCCTTCTTTGGAAATAATACTGATGGATGATGGCTCGAAAGACCAATCTCTGGCTGTGGCCCGTCGCTTGGCTGAAGAAGATCCTCGGATCCATGTCTATACACAGCCGAACGGAGGTGTCGCAGCTGCCCGTAATCATGCTATCTCAAAAGCATCCGGTATTTATATATTTCCATTAGATGCCGACGATAGAATTGTCGCAGATTATATAGAAAAAGCTGTTGAAGTAGCAGAAAAGGATTCGTCTGTTAAATGCGTTACATGTCGTGCTGAATTTTTTGGAGCACGAAGCGGAGAATGGAAATTGCCCAGATATACGCGTTCGTTATTGGCTCGAAAGAATATGCTTCCGGCCAGTGCCTTGTTTCGGAAGTCCGACTGGAAACGGATTGGTGGTTACGATGAAACAATTATTGCCCGTGAGGATTGGGCTTTTTGGATAGGAGTCCTAAAAGATGGAGGTGAGGTCGTTCGTCTTCCAGAGACCGGGTTATATTATCGCATCCGTAATTATTCGAAACGAGTATCAGATCGCTCTTTGAAAAAGCATGTAATAGATGTATTAAACCAAAAGTATGCTGATTTCTTTTTCTGGGAATTAGGAGGTCCCTTGCGTTATCAGCGAAGCTGGTCACGTGTGATCAATTTTTTTAGTCGACTGATTCATCCGATGAAGGCTTTCATATATTCCCGGTATGCAGAAATGGGCAACTGGCTTTTTCAGTTACCAGCTCATTTTGAGGAAGAAGGCGTTTGTATCTATAAGGGAAGAAACGAACTGCGGGAAGTCACGATTGGAGAAAAGACCTTTGTGGTTAAGTCGTATAAACGGCCTCATCTGTTGAATCGTTTTGTTTACGCCTATGTTCGTCCCTCGAAGGCAGAAAGAGCCTGTCTGTATGCCCGTATGTTTCGTGAGAAGGGTATTGGTTCTCCAGAACCGGTCGGTTATTTGACCAGAGGCCATGCCGGCTTGTTTGACAAGAGCTATTTTGTCTGTCTCAAGTCGGAGTGCCCTTATACCTACCGTGATTTTGCCACTCGTACATTTTCTCGTCAGACTGAGATCCTTAAGGCTATTGGTCGGGTAACGGCCCGGATGCACGACGCCGGATTCTATCATGAAGATTATTCGGCGGGGAATATCCTGTTTCGGGATGATCTTCCGGAAATACAGATCGAAATTATCGACCTGAACCGCTTGTCGTTCGGAAAGATCGGTTTGGAAAAAGGGTGCAAAAACTTTGAGCGCTTACCTGGAAGCGATGAGATGTTGTCGGTCATGGCTGAAGCTTATGCCGAAGCCCGTGGTTTTAATGCGCAGGAATGCCTGGTACTCATCCGGAAATATGTAGATGAAGAACTGGATTATCGAAAGAAAAAAGCACAAACTGTTTGATATGAAGAATCCGCTTGTATCTATAATTACTGTCTGTTTCAATGCAGAAAAGTCCATTCAGATGACAATGGATTCTGTGCTTGGGCAGACTTATCCTTTTTTAGAATATATCCTGATTGATGGTGGTTCGTCTGATCGTACCCTGTCTCTGATAGAAGAAAAGAAGCCTCTGTTTGAAGCTAAAGGGATCCATCTGGTTCTTGTCAGCGAACCCGACCGGGGTATTTATGATGCGATGAATAAGGGCCTCTCCTATTCGAAAGGCGATTGGATAAATTTCATGAATGCAGGAGATCGTTTTGCTAATTCACGAGTGCTGGAAGACCTTTTCAAGACCGATATCCGGTCGTCTGAACAGGTAATATATGGCGATACGATTTTGCATCTTCAATTTGGTGATGTTACGATGTTCCCTAAACCGATTGATTATATGCGGAAGAAGATGGCTTTCTGTCATCAGTCTACCTTGGTTGCGGGAGATCTGATGCGGCGTGAAAAATTTGATTTGCACTATCGTTTGGCCGCTGATTATGCCTTTTTTTATCGTTATTATCAACAGGGCGGACATTTCAGATACATACACCGTACGATTGCTTGGTATGAATCGGAAGAAGGAGCCTCTTCTAAAAACCGGTTGCAGGTAAATCGGGAATATGCCCGTATTCAGGGGAAAGCTGATCGTTTGTCGTGGAAGCTCTGGTTCGTTTTCAAAGTGTTGCGTGTTAAGTTGAAGGATGGTTTGCAGCATTGTCTGCCTCAATCTTATGTGCAGAAGATGCGTGAAAAAAACTATCATCGGATTGCTAAAAAGAGATTAAAATGAGCACTCAGAATAACATTACCGTATTATTTGATCATCAGGCTTTCGAAATGCAGAAATTTGGAGGTATTTCGCGTTATTTCTATGAACTGATCGAGAACCTTCCTTTGCATTCGGAGCTTTCCTTACGGCTGACTACCAATCATTATCTGCGGGAAGGAGCCTGTCGTCCTTTTCAAGGAATGTATGTGCCTGAACGACCTTATAAATGGTTTAAAGGCATAGTAAAGCAGTGGAACCGGAAAGGCAGCATAGAGCGGCTTCATCGGGGCGATTATGATCTTTTCCATCCGACTTATTATCATCCGTATTTTTTAGAAGAATTACCCGCCAATAAACCCTATGTGATTACGGTCCATGATATGACTCATGAGTTATTCTCGGCCAGCTTAGGGCGTGCAGAGCAGATGAAAGCTTGGAAACATGAGACAATTCTGCATGCATCCCGGGTTATTGCCATCAGTGAACAGACAAAGGCGGATTTACTTCGTTTCCTGCCTGTTGAGGAGGATAAAATTGATGTGATCTATCATGGTATCCAGCAACAGAAACAACCGTATAACGGGCTGCATTTGCCTGAACGGTATGTTTTGTATGTTGGTGACCGGAACGGATACAAGAATTTCGACCGTTTTTGGAATGTCTTTGTCCGTCTGGCTGCTGAGGACCAGCATTTGTGTTTGATTTGTACGGGAAAGCCATGGAGGAGTTGGGAACAGGAACGTATAGAAAAGTCCGGATTAAATAAACGTGTACTGCATTTCCAGGCAAATGATCTTGAGTTGGGACAGTTGTTCCAGCAGGCCCGTTTGTTCGTATATCCTTCCTTGTATGAGGGTTTTGGCATTCCTATTCTGGAGGCCTTTTTGAATGAATGCCCGGTTGCATTAAGTCGGGCCAGCTGTTTCCCGGAAGTGGCGGCCGATGCTGGAGAATATTTTAATCCCGAAGATGAAACGTCTATGTATGAGGCTTTATCTCATCTGCTGAAAGATGAGGAGCGCCGGCAGGAACTGATCGCGAAAGGGAAGAGCCGGGTTCAGTTGTTTACTTGGAAAGAAACAGCCCGGAAGACGTTGGATACATATCAGAAAGTACTGAATGGGTATTGAGGATATGCGGAAAAATGCTTTTCTTTGTAGTTGGTCAAAAAGAGACAGTTGCTTTGATAAATGAATAACAGAACATGGAAAACGAATTGCCTAAAATAGATTTACCGGAAGATGTATTGACTGGTGTCCTGACTGATTCGGTCATTTTGAACTTATATGCCCATTTCCCTTGCCGGATCAAGGCGGAGATTGTGGTGTTGTGTAAGAAAGGCGATATTGACGCCTCGATCAATCTGGTTGATTATCATGTCTCTGACAATTCGTTTTTGGTGGTTTTACCGGGTAGTATCTTTCAGGTGAATCAGATTCGTGGGGATGTGGAGATTTATTTTGCCGGTTTTTCATCAGACTTCCTGCGTTCGCTCAATCCTGTTAAATCGTTGCTGGATATTACTTATACAATCAAACATAATCCGGTTGTACCCCTCAAGGAAGAAATGGTGGAACTGATTGAAGATTATTTTAAATTGGGGATTCGGACAAAAGAACATTTTAGCCTTGAGAACCGGGAACTCTCCCGCCATTTGTATTATTGCCTCATCTATGCGATCAGCTCGCTTTATAGTAACCGCAAGGTAGATACGGGTAATTTATCGCCTGCCGAACGGATCAGCCAGGATTTCGGACAACTGGTACTGGATCATTATACCAAGGAAAAGAATGTAGCTTTTTATGCCAGTAAATTAGGTATTACAGCGGCTTATCTGAGTACGATTGTCAAACAGACTACAGGGCGCACATGTATGGAAATTATATCCAATATGGTAATCATGGATGCCAAAGCACAATTAAAATCAACGAACCTGCCGATCTATCAGATAGCCGATTCGTTGAATTTCAATAATGTCTCTTTCTTTGGCAAGTATTTCAAGCGGTATGTGGGTGTCAGTCCGCAGGAATACCGGAACAGTAAGTCGAACGACTGACGGTTATTATTCCGCCAGCCATTCGTTTATTTGTTTCATGATCTTTTCCTTTATGTCTTCCGGCATGTTGCTGATGCGTGAGCGGTGACTGCCACGAGGCTGGATATAAACCTGCTCATTTTTCTTCCCTTTGAAAATAGGAATACGGGTTGCACTCCATGGATCGATTTCTCCGTAGATAAAGATCATTTTCGGGTCATTATCTTTCAGAAAGTTATAGACTTTCTGATATAATTCCGGGCGGAATTCGATTTTATCTCGTAACTCGTCGGGCAGCATGATACGGTTCAAATAACCTTTGCTGCTTTTGATATAGAGATATTTTTCGAAAGGTTTTGTATCATATCCATAATATCCCAATTCGCGGGCTGCCTGAACATTGAAAGGCTCGGTATCCTGACCGATGGAGAAATAGGAAGGATCACTGATTTGCATCCAGTGTTTAAACAAAGTCTCCTTGTCTGAATCCAAGGCCGGAATGGTATTTACCGAAGTTCCCCATTGCCAGAGAGCGAACGGATATTCAAGGACACTGTAATCATAGATCTCCTCAGTAGGAACGCGGAATACATATCCTTTTTCTTTTACATAGGCTTCGAATAACGGCATCAATTCACTTCTGCGTTTCAGAATTTCCATCTGGAAGTCCCGAATCTTTTTACGTTCGGCTTTAGTCCCTACTTTTTCGAGGAAGATCTCGTGGCGTCCGTCTTCTACTCCCCGGTTTAAAGGAGCAACATAAGGAACTGAGAAGTCTACGTCATCCGGGAAATAGGCCCGATAAAGCGTAGTTGTCTGTCCGCCTTTGCTGATGCCTGTGCTGATCCATTTGCCTTTATAGATCTGCTTAAAAAGTTCAGTAATATGATGCAAATCGTATGCTGAGTTTTCAGCAGTAAGGTAATCCCAGTTTAGAGGATTAGGTTTTGATTCAAGAAAATAACGATATTCAACGAAGACTACGTTGGCATTCAAAAGTTTGGAAAGTTCCTCTTGATAGTTTTCACGCAGGGCATAAGCACCGCCATACCCTTCTGTCACCAAAACTGTCGGACGGTCAAATCCGATGTGGCATAATACGACCCTCTGTTTGAAGGTTCCTGCTTGTTTACCTATAGGATCGACCTCTTGTGTTACACGTACCAGGTATTTTTCGGGATACAACTCTGTCTTCAGGGTCTCGATATTGCTCACTCCTTGTAAAGACTGCAGCTTTTCTTTCAGTTCACCGGGGGCAGCCATTGCCAGCAGCACGCAGAAGAATGAAAGAAATAATAAATTCAGTTTTCTCTTCATGGTTATTCTAATTTTAAATGTTTGATGGTTCGTAATAATCCTTCATATTTCGCCCGTTTGACGGCCGACTTGGCAAAGATACGACTATAATCGTCTTTTGTGAACATTTTCAGGTCTTCTTTTTGGAGACGGAGAAGAGCTTCCGAAGGTTGAAAGGCCGCTTCTTGGGTTGGTTGGGAAAAACGGTTCCAGGGGCAGACCTGCTGACAAGTGTCGCAGCCATACAACCGATCTCCTAGTAGTTGGGCTTCTCTGGGTGGAATATCTTCCCGGTTTTCAATTGTCAGATACGACAGGCAATGATTGGCATTCAGGGTAAAGGCTTTTTCTAATGCTCCGGTTGGACAGGCCCGTAGACAACGGTCGCAGCTCCCGCAGCGCGACGGGACAGGCTCGTCGTAAGCATCGGCTTCCCAGGTTGTCACGATCTCTCCCAAGAAGAAAAATGAGCCTTTCCCCGGCAGAATCAGCTGGGTATTTTTCCCAATCCAGCCCAGTCCGGCTTTCCACGCCCAATAGCGCTCCAACAAGGGGGCTGAGTCGGTAAAGACACGGGCCTCTTCTGCCGTTCCCTCCGGGAGGTTCCGGACCACATACTGCCAGAGCTGGTGGAGCTTTTCTTTGACCACTACATGGTAATCCTGTCCATAGGCATAATAGGCAATATGGGGCTGATCTGGATCACGTTTGCAAGCCGGATAATAATTCAGGGCGACTGATATGATGCTTCGTGCGCCTTCCACTAGTCCTTGTGGGTCACGACGTATCTCCCGATGGTTTGCCAGATAAGCCATTCCTGCCTGGTAGCCTTTCGCCAGCCAGGCATCCAGTCGTCGCATCTCCTCTTCCACCGGCTCTACCCGGGCGATACCGCAGGCTGAAAATCCCAGCCGAGTTGCCTCTTCCTTGATCTTTTGAGATGTCATAGCTATTTGATCACTCATCGACAAACAAAAAATTGTGTATCTCCCTTTTATGCACCATTCCCCTTGGTACAAAAGGATTATCGTACGAAGATACAACAAACTTATCACATATAAAACAGGAGAGGAATACAGATTCTATTTTCTTTTATTGCTAAAAAGTAGGGAGAAAATCAAATTAAGTGGGGAGAAAAAACGAAAAGTAGGGAGAAAAATATATATTTGTGAAAAATAGAAGATCATATGCAAACCGAACTCGAAAAATTGATTTCCCTGTATCGGGAATTGGAAATAGACAAGCAGATAGATTATGACAAGTTCTATTTGTATTCACTTATTACCCATTCTACGGCTATCGAGGGATCGACTATAACAGAGCTTGAAAATCAAATCATGTTCGACCAAGGAATCAGCCTGAAAGGGAAAACTATCACAGAGCAGAACATGAATCTTGATCTTAAAAACGCTTATGAAACGGCTATAAAATTGGTTCATGTACATACTGATATCACCATTGATCTGCTGAAAAGTCTTTCTGCTCTTGTCATGAAGAATACTGGACAGGAGTATAAGACGGCATTGGGAGATTTTTCATCTGCACAGGGAGACTTGCGTCTGTTGAATGTTACGGCAGGAGTCGGAGGCAAATCATATATAAACTACAGTAAAGTCCCGATAAAACTCACAGAGTTTTGTAATTGGTTGAATCAAGAACGAAAAAATTATGTAAATAAAAGCATGGCGCAATTGTACGAGCTCAGCTTTGATGCTCATTATCATTTGGTGACCATACATCCGTGGGCTGATGGTAACGGCAGAATGGCACGTCTTGTAATGAACATGCTTCAATTTGAGTTTGGGCTGATTCCAACCAAAATCCTTAAGGGTGATAAGCCTTAATTCCGCAACACTTTGATTTAACTTTATTTATAAGTTCCTGAGCAACAAA
>ERZ780141.805-NODE-805-length-21386-cov-7.303174_pt1 | contig 21386 bp, 13 predicted proteins | sample MGYA00433080_ERZ780141 | MGnify/ENA primary metagenome ERZ780141 (study PRJEB29588, sample SAMEA2154047) | human gut metagenome | biome: human gut; feature: human-associated habitat; material: faeces | place: Denmark | collected 2008/2010 ... | reverse complement strand
GCCGCCAGCCATTGCTTCGACAGCGCATCGGCATCGGCGTAGCGCAACGCAGTCCACGATGTGTAGGGTTGCACAAACTCATACTGATCGACCGACTGCTGCATCTCGGCACAATCAGTAGCACCAAACAATAGCATCGGCCGTATCTCATCCACATCCAAGCGCACATATCCGTCGGCAGTGCGGCGAAACAGCAATATGGCATCAGATGTACCCACCACCACATATCTGCCACAACCGTGCGCCGACACCACAGCCGAACAATGCTCCGCCATGACGTGTCGCTCGTCACTCACCGCGCCACCGTCGAAGCCGCGCCAATATAGCGCATTATTCAGGACAGTCATCAGCCGCTTGCCGTAGTCGCTCTCGTCGGCAAGCAGCACACGCTCGCCACTCCGAAGGCTACCAATCGGCAGGCTGCTGCCCACCGCCTCCAGCGCGTCCTCTCGTTCTCTCAGATTTTTTGCCACCGCCGCCTCACCAGTCAGCGCTTTCTCGCCATTTACACGGCACACCGCTCCTCGCGGCACTATCTCAATGCTGTTTTTCATAGTACAATATATTTTTTTGCAAAGTTGGCACTCCCATCAGCGCTCGGCTTCACCAAAGAAACCCAACCCCCTCACGAATATGCACAAAAAAATTACGCCTCGCTGCGTGCCGCAATTGGCTTCAGCAAGGCGTAAATCCGCTATTTTGAGATAAATATTATTTCGCGAGAGTGCGGCGAAGGTAATCGGTGCAATCCTCAAAAGTCTTAAACACGCAATCTTCCGACACCAATTCTGGTATGCAATCCATAGAGGTGAGCATATAATAAGGTTGTGGCTGAATGATAGTCATAAGCACTTGCACGCCACGCGCCTTGAGTTCGCTGATAGCAGCCTCCATAGCATAAAGGCCCGATTGGTCCATAAACGACACGTTCTTCATGCGGATAATCACAATCTTGGCATCGGTAGGGATGTCTTGCATCACTTCCTTGAATCGTGTGATCGAACCGAAGAAAATTGGGCCGTTAAGGCGTTGCACATACACGGTGTGCTTTGCTTCCTCTGGCATACCTTTTTCGTCTGGCCAAGGATTTTCCTTGTCAAATCCATTTATTTCGTGGCTGTCGTATTGCTTTTCCACAAGGTCGCTGGCACGCTTCATGAAGAGCACGCAAGCTATCACCATACCTATACCCACTGCGGTGAGAAGGTCAACAAACACGGTCATCAGGAACACCACGATAAGCACAAACGCATCGTCGCGTGGAATCTTGCGTAGGTCGCGGAAACCACGGAAGTCGATAATACCCCAACCCACTGTGATAAGGATACCTGCGAGCACCGATAGTGGCACAAACTTCACAAGGCTACCCAAACCAAGCAGTATGGCAAGAAGGAGCATTGAGTGTATCATACCGCTGATTTTTGTGCGACCTCCCGAACGAACATTCACCACAGTACGCATTGTGGCGCCGGCACCCGAGATACCGCAGAACATACCAGCAACGGCATTACCGATACCCTGTCCGATAAGTTCTTGGTTGCTATTGTGCTTTGTCTTGGTGATATTGTCAGCCACCACCGAGGTGAGCAATGTGTCGATTGATCCAAGTCCAGCAAGTGTAAGGCCCGGTATCACAGCATGCTTGAGAGCAAGCATCCAGTCGATTCCCGAAAGGTCTACGTTACCGTTGGCAAAGAATGGCATTGGCAATCCTGAAGGGATATTACCAATGATATACTTATCGTCAAGGCCCAATGGCAATGCCACAAGGGTCATAGCCACAAGGGCTACAAGTGTCACAGGCACGCTCTTGCTCTTTATCACCATTGGCAAAAGGCAGATGATGGCGATTGTACCCAAGCCCAAAAGCAATGCTTGGAGCGAGAAGCCGCCGGCAATTATTTCAGGGAACTTCACTATCATATCCACCACGAGCACTGGCGATTTCAAGCCCATCAGCGGATACACCTGCTGAAGGATGATAATCACACCAATACCGCTCATAAAGCCCGACAACACTGGATAAGGAATATATCTCACCAGCTTGCCTATCTTGATTATACCGAATATCACTTGAAACAATCCGCAGAACATTCCTGAGAGCGACATTGTGATAAGCACTGTTGAGAGGTTGCCGCTCGACGATGCCCACACGCCGCTTATTAGGCCGGCGGTAATCACTGTCATTGGTCCGGTTGGACCACTAATCTGCGATGGTGTGCCACCAAACAATGCCGCGAAAAATCCGAGCAAAGTGGCTCCCACAAGACCCGCCAATGCACCCATGCTGGCTGCCGATGGGTCGTTGACGCCTCCAAAGGCTTGAATACCAAAAGCCAAGGCAAGTGGCAACGCCACGATACCAGCGGTGATACCACCAGTAATATCGCCCTTGATATTCTTAGTAGAAATAAAACTCATTGAAATACTAAATTGTTGATTTTGAATATTTTTTACCTAAAACAATGGTGCAAAGTTACTAAAAACATTCCACTCCGCCAAACATGTCGACTATTCGCCATCTCGCCGAGGAGACATTAGGATTTATTGCTCTGCCCAAAGGGCCCGTTCTTCGCTATCTTTGCGCACATTTATGGTTAATTGAAAAAACACGCCACAATACTATGAATAACACTCCGGATACCGACATACAAGCCATCATAGCCGAGAACGAGCGAAGAAACGCAGCGCTCGTCAAGCCTTACGACCCTATCACAGGCGTGGGATGCTACGGCACCCGCACCGAGGTGGTACGCAATGGCAAGCGCATCGCCATCCCCGATGCCATGGCACGCCTGGTGACGCCATCAATGAGCGACGATGAGTTCTCTCGCCTACGTTTCTACCACGATTTTGAGTATTGGTGCGCCACCTGCGTCACCATAAAGGACAAAATCACTTGCCGCCCTCACCGATTCTCGCTCAATGCGCCCCAACGACGTATGCTCGCAGCGCTCGAGGATATGCGCCTTGCCCGCCGTCCCATCCGCCTGATATTGCTGAAGGCGCGTCAATGGGGTGGCAGCACGCTCTCGCAGGTGTATATGGCGTGGATGCAGATTGTGCATCACACGCATTGGAACAGCATAGTATGCGGACACTTGCGCGACACCGCTTCCACAATTAAGGGCATTTACAGCCAAATCCTTGCCGACTACCCTATGCACCTGCAAGACACCGATGCCACTATGCGCTTTCGCCCCTACGAGAAAAGCCGAAACGTCAGCGAAATCGTTGGTCGAAACTGCTGCGTGGCTGCCACCACGGCAATGAGTCCCGAATCGGTGCGCGGCATGGACATCGCTATGGCCCACCTCACCGAGGTGGCGTTTTGGCCATCGAGCGCGCGACGCAGCCCCGAGAGCATCATCCGCTCGGTATGCGGTTCGATGATGCTCGAGCCAGACACCGTGCTGATTATGGAATCTACGGCTAACGGCATGGGCAACTATTTCCACAGCGAATGGCTTAGGGCAAAGACGGGTTTCAGCGACAAGGCTGCGCTGTTCGTGCCTTGGTATGAAATCGAGATTTACCGCAAACCGGTGGCCGATGCCGCTGCGCTGTGGCATAGCCTCGATGATTATGAGCGCACGCTATGGCAACAGGGATGCACACTCGAAATGATTGCCTGGTATCACAGCAAGCGCAAGGAATACAACAGCCACAGCCAGATGCAGGCCGAATATCCCACCAACGACATCGAGGCGTTTGCCAACAGCGGTATGCCGGTGTTCAACGCGGTGCACCTTCACCGCTTGCGCCGCCACTGCACGTTGCCGTTCACACCATGTTCGTTCTCGGCACCGCCTTCGGGCCCTTCGGCGCTTTGCAACCCCCTACTGCTCGCCGAGGAGAATGGCGAAATCAGGCTATGGCGAAAACCTGTGGCTGACGCCGCGCGAAACCGCTATGTGGTGGCTGTAGACGTGGGCGGACTCAGCGACAAGGCCGATTTCTCGGTGATCACCGTTATCGATCGCCTTGCCGATAAGCGGCACATGGAGATTGTGGCCGAATGGCGCGGACATATCTATCACGACCGCTTGGCGTGGCTTGCCGCCCAACTGGCGCAGCACTACCACAACGCGCTACTGGTGATTGAGAGCAACACGCTGGAGATGGAATATAGCGAGGGCGACGGCACAACCTACGTGCTCAACACCATACGTCACCACTATCGAAACATCTATCGACGCAAGGGCGACCATCTGGGCTTCCACACCAACCGCCAGACCAAAACCGAGGCGATATTTCACCTTATCGGACTTGTGCGCGACGGTGCCTACATTGAGCACTCCGATGGTGCGATTGATGAATTATCATGGTATGAACACAAGCCACGAGGCGGATTTGGCGCCATCGACGGCCGACACGACGACATGGTGATGACTCGCGCTATAGGCTTGCTCATCGCGTCGCGACTCAACAGGCACACTGCCCCAGCCCCAACCTTCGCCGACATCATTTAATCCAATTCGGGCAGTAGGGCTTGAATGGATTTCGGAATTTTAGAAGTGCAGATTTTATGACATCTAATACAATAACGTCGGAGACGTTGCCTTATGTTTAGCATCAAACTTATGTAGCGAAGCGGAATTGTTTGATGTGCAGCATATCCCCCACCACCCAGCCTCGGAGAGGCTGATAAGCGCCATACGCATGATGCCACCCGCCAGAGCGGTGATGCCGACAATTGATAACGCCAGCTGGTAGGGACGTGGCACGCCACGTCCGCATAATACATTGATAATTAAGACTTTTTCGCCATTCGGGTGCGGACGTGGCAATACCACGTCCCTACCGGTTAGTGTTATCCACCCACGATAAAATATCCGCTCATTCTGCACGATAGCAAGCTCGCCGGCGGTGCCACGCCCGCATAAAACACTGTCACACAATGCAATAATCGTCATTCGGGTGCGGACCCGACACACCATGCCACACAAAAAAACACAAACAAGGAGCCGGTCTCAATTGCGAGAGCCCGACTCCTTGTTGTTAGTACTTTGTTATTATAAAGCAGGAATTACTTCTTTGCTTCTTCCAAAGATACCTTGCGGAATTCTTTCATTGCCTTTTCGATAGCAAGAGAAGCCTTGCGAGCACGTGTACCTGCTGCCTTATTTCCGTTTTCTACTTGTGCAGTTGCATCTTTCAAGAATGCTGCGTATTCAGCAGCGATTTTTTCAACTAATTCTTTCATCGTTGTCTTTAAATTATAGGGTTAATCAATATTTGGTGTAAAGATAATCAAAAATTCAGTAAATCCACAATTCTCACATCTTTTTTCACACATTATACGCAATTTTGTTGTTGTTTCCCCTTAAACCCGTTTCTTTCATTAGGTTCAGAACGACCGATTTGGGATATTTTCACCCTGCAGAGGCTTATGGAGCATAAAAAAAGCTCCGTCTCGCCATGCGAAACGGAGCCATATCACATCATGCTATCAATGATTCTTCTTTACTTAACCACCTTAGTGACGCCTGCTTGCGAACGGATGATAAGCACGCCCTTAGCATCCACGTCGTTAACGTCGAATGCTTCGGCTTTTGCCTTATACAATTCACGGCCTTGAACGTCATAAACGGTCACCATGCCCACGTGTTGCACATCGTCAGCCACAATGCTGCTGATGCCCGATGGGTCGATAGTCTTGAAGCGCTTTGAGTAGAGCACCTTTGTTGATGAATTCTTGTCTGATGGCATGCCAAACATCTTCAACACATATTCAGTATTTGGTTCAAGCTTAGAATCACCTGTGTGCATAGTCTCAAACGACTTGCCTGCATCCACCATGATATCCTTTTCCGACAAAATGGCCTTTGGAGTGCGCTCGTCAGAAGCGTAAACAATCGCCTTCACCTTGCCGCCAAATGCACCTTGTGTACACTTCAATACGAAGTCAACATACACATTGTTTGGATTCATGTTGTCGTTTTCACCCAAAACACATTTTTCTACTTCGAAGGCAAATGCATCAGTTGGAGCAGCCTTTGCTGTGAACTTTCTTGAGCCGACTGCCCTATTCTTTGCATTGAGCAATTTCACCTCATATTCAGTGCCTTCCTCAAGGTCCAAATTGCCGGTTGAGAACTTCAAAGTGACAGTTTCACCCATAGGAACACTCACGCGGATTGGATCGCTCTCATATACATTGTCGGCAAGACCGAAAATGTTGTCACCAGCAGATATCGTCAATGTCACATCGTCGAGGTATTCAGCATTCAAACCTGTAACATCAACACTCACTACTGCTGGCATACCTACATACAAGTTGCTTGACAATGTGATGTCATTGAGCTTCAACGAAGCACTCGATGAAGATTCGTTCTTAAACGTAAATCCATTGGCTGTTTTCACCATTGTCACCACGTTGTTTGTGCCGGCTGGCAAAAGGAAGTCCTCATACTTATCAGAGCCTTCCACAATAGTCATTGGCTTGATAGTGTATGTGCCATTGCTCAACGAATTGCGATACTTAGCCGAGAGATACATATATCCGCTTGCCGAATAAATATATTTCGTGCCAAACTTGCTGTAAGAATAATTGTCCTTATTATCTGTTTCGCCACGTGGATTGTAGTATTTTGTCTCACCAGTAGCAGTGTTTGTGATAGCCAATATGATAGCCACTTGTGCATCATAGTGTGTGCAGCTGGTGAAGTGACGTGTGCCCTCGCCAAATCTAAATTGCACCGAGCCAGAGTTGGCAGCTGACACAGAATAAGTTGCGCAATTAAAGTCACCATAATCCGACATCAATCTGCCATATACATCCTTCGTGCCAGCTTGCTTGCGAATGCCATACACGATGCCTTGTTGTGAATTGAAACCGTCGTTTGTGCTGCTACCGCCAATACCTTGCGAAGTAGGATTGAGCGCTGTGAGCAAGAAGTAGTTATCGCTCATGCCGCCCCAACCCCAGTTGAAGTGGAAATAACCATCTTGGCTATAGCCGTCGCACACAAAACAGTGACCACCGCCGCTACTCTGACCGCCGAAGATAACCGGCATTGAATTGCTCAAGTCGTTATAGATGATGTTTTCCCATTCTGAGCCACTCACCACCGAACGGCGCAAATAGCGAATGCTACGGTCGTAATCGAAGTATTGAATCAATGCCTCTGATACCAGTGAAGTCTGTGTACCGCTCGATGAATCGTAGTCCATATCGATGCTTATACCACATGCACTCATCAGTGTAGCCACCGCACTCTTTTGTGCCGATGTCACAGTGCCCTTATATGTGTCATGCATATTTGCCCAGTCGAATGTGACATTTTCGAAATCACATCTCAATGAGAAATTATTTGTACCTGATGTGTAGCTGTGGCTTCCAACACCATTTACTGGCCATTTGTGCACGTTCATCACCTGAGCCATCGCTGTAGCCACACATCCAGTGGCTGAACGAGAACCGTTTGACAATGTAGGACAAAGATCGTTGTATGGCGAGTCTTGGTTCCACTTAGTAGACATTATCACAGGCACTGGCTTGCGATTGGCCGATGCTTTTTCCACAGCAGCTTCCACAGCACCACCATCCTGGTTGTTATCTATAGCGTAAGTGATTTCATTCGACAAGTTCTCGAGCCAGTAACGCATATTGTCGTTCACAGCATTGATGTCGAAGTTGTCGCTTGTGCCATAACCAAGCACTCTTGGCACACAGTCGTCAGCCGAGGTAATAACAAAACCATTACCCGACTTGCTATTAAACACATAGTAGAGATTGTCGCCGTTAGCATTAGTAGCGGTGTACGACAAAACCAAATCGTTTGCCGAGCGCACCGATTTCAATCTGCTACCCTTGCGGCAAAATGTGCTTGCCGACTTTAAGGCTGAAGCCTCATCAATTTGTTTTGCACCCATTGGCAATCCCATTCCCAATGCGAGCAACACTAAAAAGAGTTTTTTCATATATATAAATTGAGTTATGTTATTCGTAAAAATATCTCTTATTCTCGCTCATGCTGTGGACGTTGCGCCACAAAGCATTACGTTTTGCAAATATACAAGGATTTTTTCTACGTTTCAATGCACAAGACGAAAAATTACGATTTTTTTTCATATCGGCAAAGAAATAGCACAATAGCACGCAAGTGATTTTAAATTAACGCAGATTCCGATTTTTGGTTCGCACAGATGGTGATTTTTAGTTCACGCAGATCCCGCAGATTTGGCAGGATTTATTTGATTTCCAGCGCCAGTGGACAACACCCGCTGGTAGGGATGCGGCATGCCGCGTCCGCATCCGAATGGCACTTACCGTATTGATTCCAACGCATTATGCGGACGTGGCATGCCACGTCCCTACCCCCAATGCATCACCAAACGCGAATGATACCCATCCACAAAATCAAAAAAAATCTGATTAATCTGCGGGTATCTGCGTGAACCCAAACCCATCTGCGTGAAATCAAAAACCACCATCCGTGAGGAACAAAATCACCCCGCGCTTAGGGGCATATATAACGAAATCAGGGCAAATGCCACACGGCATCTGCCCCGAAAACTCAAGCTGTATTTAATTATAAATTACTTACGAGTCAATACGATATCTTCCATACCGAACCAGTACTTTTGAAGGTTTATACCAGCCTTATTATAAATAACTCCAATAAACGCGCCTTGATCGAATGTAATTTTCTTCAAATCTTGGCTCCAATTACCATCTACTTCTATGCCTTCTTCTTTAAACTCACCAGCGTTGAAGTAGTGCAAACGAACGTCGCAAAGGAATCCAAAACCGAAGTTCAAATCTTCAGCAACCAAACATCCAGCAGGAATTGCCACATGACCTACTTTAGTTACTTCATCGAAGTAATAATTCAATGTACATTGAGCATAATCAACACCATTAAGACCAACAATGTAAAGTTCCTTACCGTAGTTTGGATCATCTTCTTCTGGCGTTACAATTTTAACCTTCCAGGTAATAGGATTTTCTTTACCAAACATAGTCTGATAAACTGTCATTTCCCATGCACCTGTAAGTTTATCGTAAACATCAGCATCGTTGTCCTTAATCCTAACAATGCAAGAGCTCTTTTCACCGATAGTTGCACCCTTTGCATCAGTGATAGTAACCTTAAACAAACGAGGGTCATTGAGTACGTCGTCGTCAATAGTTGCGAAGTCAACCCATGCAGATTGGTCTTCCTTATCGATATTGACATTATAAGAAGTTACGTGGTAGTTTACACCCTCTTTTGCTTCTTCAGTCTCTTCAACACCACTTACTGGCTCTACAGCCACTGTGATAGTCACACGACCATTTTGCTCGCCAGTGCAAACAACAGGAACTTTAAACGCGCCTCTATTTTCCTTTACAGACACTTCAGCAGCGCTAAATTCCACAACAATATTTGCCGAGGTATTGGCATCTTGCTTCCACTCATCCTCGTTGTTGTTACAAGAAGCTGAGCCTACCGCCAATGCCATGCAAAGCATATATGCTAATTTATTTAATTTCATATCGCTATTATATTAAAAGATTAATTAATAACCTGGGTTTTGTTGACCCTTCAATTGAGGGTTATTGGTAAGCTCGTCTGATGGGATAGGCCATACATAACGATAATCATCCTTTGAATAACTTACCTTACCAAGCTTAACAACTACATTATTCAACTTGCTATTGATGTTGTAGTTGATATCACGATCGAAGCCATCACCCCAACGACGCAAGTCGCTCAAGCGGAAACCTTCACCGATAAATTCGATACCACGCTCATGCTTAACAGCAGCCAAAAGCTTATCTGCATCATAAGTACCATCTACATAGTCCTCATAACGATTTCTCTTGAAGTCATTGATATACTTGTTAGCGCCAGTCATGTTTACCTTAATACCAGCTTCAGCTGCGATAAGATACATTTCGCTCAAGCGGAACAACTTTGGAGCAATTCTAAAGTTAGGATTAGCATCGGTCATCAAATCAGGGTTACCCAAATACTTTGTCAAAACGAAGCATTGATATTTCGAACCTTCGATAGTCAAGTTTGTTGGTTGGAAGAAGAGATCGAAACGAACGTCTTTACGGCCATTGTAGTCTAAAATCACCTTAGCTGATGGAATGTAGTCAGCCTTCTTCAAGTCAGTGCTAAGGAAATAGGCACCAGTTGATCCAGGAAGTTCTGTCTTAGAACAAGCAGCTTGCATGATGATTTCCTTGCTCTTGTCATTTTCCCACATTGTTGCGTAGTTGTCTACTGTAGAAAGAGTATACAGGCCAGATTCAATCACATCGGTTGCCTTGTTGTAAGCAGTTTGCATGTCGCCCTTAAGCAAAGCCACACGTGCTTGCAAAGCCTCTACAGCCATTGACGAGAGATAGTTTGCCATTGGCTTAAGGTTATTTTCCAAACCAGCGTTTTCATACTCTGTAAGAGCAGCGAAAGCCTCATTAAGGTCTGTTTCAATCAAAGTGTAGGTTTCGTCTTGTGTGCTACGACCAGGATATTTGCTGGTGTCACCAGTTGGGTTGTAAACAGTCACCAAAGGAAGACCCTTAGCTGCAGTAGAACCACCTACCTTAGTGTAGTCTTCACAGAACTTATCGAGAAGCATCCAGTAGCAATAAGCACGATAGAACTTAGCTTCACCGATAAATCTCTTCATTTCAGTCAAATCTTCGCCAGCGAATTTACCACCGTCAACAGCAGCTTGTGCTCTTTCAATGAAGAAGTTAGCGCCATTGATGCGAGAGTACATACCAGCCCAATAGCTTGTGATATCGCCATCAGATGAGTTGAAAATCGCATTTGAAATCTGACCAACACGGTTACCATTGCAGATAAGACCGATAAATTGGTCGGCTTGAATATCAGGAATTGCATGATATGATCCGGCACCCATACCCTTAAGGCCCACATAGAAGTTATTGCGGAAACGTGCATAATCGTTCATCGATGTGAGAGCAGTTTCATCATCAAGCGTACCCCATGGTGTCTTGTTCATGTCACACGAGGTGAGCATGGCACATACCATAAAAAATGCTAAAAATATTTTTTTCATAATTGTTTTTCCTCCCAAAAATTAGAATGTTACTTCAACACCAAATACGAATTGCTTAGTGTTAGGATAATTAAATCTAACCAAGTTGATGTCTGGTTCTGGGTCATAGCCAGAGAACTTAGTGCAAGTCCATAGATTACGTCCTACGAAGAACACATTCACGCGATCGATAGAAGCCTTCTTGGTGAGAGATGTTGGCAATGCATATTGCACTGTCAATTTCTTCAAGCGAAGGAATGATGCGTTTTCAAGCAAGTGAGTATCAAATTGGATTGCTTCACCATAAGCAGGAACGTCTGTTACCTGACCTGGAGTAGTCCAAACATTAAGCATCTTCACTGTTTGGTTAATCTGAGTACCTTGTGCTGTGTTTTCAAGGAAGTAATTGTCGTTGTTATAAAGATACTTACCAAGTGCCCATGTGAAGTCAGCACCGATAGTGATACCCTTCCAACCACCTTCTGTTCCGAAACCACCAGTCCAAGGTGCATAACAGCTCTTACCTACGAGCACGGCGTCGCGCTCTTCGTTGAAGGTCTTAGTCAAGTTGCCTTCCTTAGTATACCACATTTGCTTACCATCGCGTGGGTCAACACCTGCATAACGCACTTGCCAGAATTCACCTGATGAGTGTCCTACCTTGTAGCACAAGCCATAGTTAGGCAATGGATATTCGTCACGACCATTGAACAATTTCTTGATGCGGTCGAAGTTGTAGTTGAAGTTTGCCTTGAAGTTCCAATAGTAGTCGCGTTCTTGGAAGATATCAAACTTAAGATCCACGTCAACACCAGTGTTAGCCATTGTACCAATGTTACCGTAACCGCCAGAGAAACCAGTTGTGTAAGAATAAGGGATTTCCAAAAGCATGTTCACTGTGCGCTTGTCGTAGAAGTCTACGTCAACGTTCAAACGATTAAATACGCGAGCAGAAACACCGAGGTCAAATGACTTAACAGTTTCCCAAGTCAAGTCGTGGTTAGCTTGTTGAGCAACACCAATTGATGGTTTGCCATTGTAGTTGCTACCCGAACCAAGAAGGCCAAAGTACATATAACTATCAATTGATGAGTTACCAGTGGTACCGTAGCTTGCCTTAAGCGACAATTGATCGAGCCAGTCGAGACCTTCCATGAAAGCTTCCTTTCTGATGTCCCACATTGCGCCCAATGACCAGAATGTAGCCCAACGACCGTCAGGAGCAAACTTAGAGCTTGCGTCGCGACGTACGGTGCCATCCAAGTAATACTTGTTGTTCCAACTGTAGTTCATATTCAAGAAATACGAGTTGAATGCTGTTTCAGTACGGCTATCAGATACGTTGTCCATACCTACTGTTGTACCTTGATCCAAACGCATTTGGCGAATGTCGGTGTGACCAGTTGTAGAAATACCGAAAGCAGTGCTACGAGTCATAATAGATTCTTGACCAAGAAGGAATGTGAAGTTGTGTTCCTTGTTGATGTCGAATTTATATTCAGCAGTGTTGGTGTAAGTCCAAGCATAATATCTTTGGAAGCTCTTACCAGCTTGACCACTTGAGCCCTGAATGAAACCACCCATTGGAGATGTGTAATCTTCAGTTGGATAATATTCTTGGTTAGTTGTGTAGTCGAATGCATCCAAAGCCTGTTGAGCACGGATAGTAAGGCCCTTGATAGGAGTTACTTGCTCAAAGAGGTTGATGTTTGCAGTCACGTCGCGGCGAAGAACCGAACGCTTGTTGTTGTAGAAATCAACAGTACCCATATTGGTATACTTCAAGTGCTTAGCTTTGTCGCCCCACTTGAGGTTACCGTTTTCATCGATAGAATAGTAGTATGGGCTATCGAATGGGAATGCCTTACGAACAAAGAACGCAGGGTTAGCACCATAAAGATTAGATCTGCTTTCGATTTCATTGTTCATCTGATACTTGCTATAACCGAAGTTTGAGCTGATACCCATCTTCAACCAAGGACGCACCTTAACGTCGAAGTTGAAACGAACTGCTTCACGGCGAAGACCAGATTGAGCAATGATACCTTCTTGACTGTGGTGGTTAACAGAAATATAGTATGTTGTATTGGCTGTACCACCACGTACAGAACCATCGAGTGTATATGTTGGAGCATGGCCGTCAAACACTTCGTCGCGCCAGTTGGTGCTGATACCATATTTATCAACGATAGTGCGGATTTCGTCGCTTACAGGTACACCAATCAAATCGCGGAACTTCACATATTGTTGTGAGTTCATCATTGTTTGTTGGTCGTCTACCATTTGAGAGAAACCGTATTGTGCGCGGATTGACACCTTTGCAGTTTCACCTTGGCGACCCTTCTTAGTTGTGATCACGATTACACCGTTTGCAGCACGCGAACCATAGATAGATGTTGAAGCAGCATCCTTCAATACAGAGATGTTTTCAATATCCGATGGGTTCAACGAGTTGAACACTGCAGATGAGATTGGAGCTCCGTCAAGAATGTAAAGAGGCGCAACGCCTGATTCAAGAGAGTTGACACCACGAAGACGGATTGTAGCCGACTTGCTTGGGTCACCCGAACCAGAGAGAACAGAAAGACCAGACACTTGACCTTGGAGGGCGTCGGTGAAGTTTGCAGTGGTGACTTTGCTAAATTGCTTTTCACCTACAACTTTCACGGCACCTACTACCGATCCAAGTTTCTTTCCCGAACCATAACCTGTAACAACAACAGCGTCGAGAAGGTTTTCGTCAGACACAAGTTTAATAACAAGGTCTTGACCTGCGTTGACAGTTTGTGACTCATAGCCTACAAACGACACCTTTAGTTGTTTTACATAGTCAGGCACTGTGAAGGCAAACTTACCATCGATATCAGTTGCTGAACCGGTTGTAGAACCAATAGGCACAACTGACGCACCGATAAGTGGCTCGCCGTTCTCCGAATCTACTACTTGACCGCTAACAGTCTTTGCGCTTGCAAGGGCTGGCATCAAGGCGACACAAGCAGTAATCATAATTAATAACAGCTTTTTCATACCTTTTGTTTAATTTGACATTTGTTTATAATAATTATCTCTAAAAATCTCTCTGATATTGTTTTTTCTACAAACATTATTCTACATACGGAGAATAGTATCTGTTGCAAATTTAAATAAAATATAACGAAATTACACGCATAAAAAAGTATGTTTAACAAACTCTCGCCACTTTGTTCTTTTTGTTCATTTCGCACCTATACCCTTTCCACACATGCACACAAACCACAATTTATGTATTTCCCCAATTTTACAATCACTTTCGCATCTGGCCCACAAAACGCCTCACAAACACTCATTATTGTTATTTACAGCATTTTACACCACCTTATTTTAAAATAAATAAACATCGCACCTACACTATACGAAATATTTTTACAATACTTAACAATAGAACTTTTTTTCGCCACCCATTTGTTAAAACATAAGAATGTTTAACATTCCATATTTAACATTTTACGTCAATCCACAATTACCACGAAATGACAAAATAATACATTAAACTTACATAATGATAGTTTTAAGCACCTATAAGCACGAATTTATCACTATTATCCCAATAAAACAATCTTTACCGAACAAAAAAGACCCTAACGCCATTTTTACACTCTCATTAAGAATTCGAGCCATCAAACGATAATATTAAAAAAAGAATTTTCATCTATATAACGTGCAAAACATAGAAATTTATTACCTTTGTAGGGCAATTCTAGAAGCATTGGCATATAATTATTCCATTATGACAAACATCAACCCCAAAAACAAGACTCTGCGTCAAACCGAAACCCTTGACGCTACCGATATACAGATTTTGCGCACCCTGCAGCAGGATTCGCGACTGACTACCAAGGAGGTAGCCAAACTTGTGCACTTGAGCACCACCCCGGTGTTTGAACGCATCAAGCGTCTGGAGCGCGAAGGATACATCAAGCGATACATCGCCGTGCTCAACGCCGAGAAGCTCAACCTGGGCTTTATGGTGTTTTGCAGCGTGAAGCTGCGTGACCTGAAGCGCGAGTCAACCTCGGCTTTCACCTCGATGATGCTCGAGATACCCGAAGTAACTGAGTGCTACAACATTTCGGGCCATTTCGACTATCTACTCAAGATCTATGCCGCCAATATGAAAGCCTACCAGCAATTCCTGCTCAACGTGCTGGGCAACATCGAGAGCCTCGACTCGGTGGAAAGCACCTTCGTGATGGAAGAAATCAAGCAATCCTACGGCATCGACATCTAATCGCCCCCCCCACTCGCAATCACACCAATTTATCACACCGTTAACCGCACAAACGCAGCCGGCTTTTGGAATTTTGTGAAATTCCGCTCCAAAAACCTTGGAATTTTGTGAAATCTCGGACGTAAATCATTGACATACAGAAAGAAAAGAGATACTGTTTTTTTTCTGCGCAAAAAAAACGTTGACATTCTGTCACATCACACTACATTATAAACGATTTGTCTGAAGGCCTGTTGATGTACATAGCCCATGGCAACACCCTGGGTGTGAGCCATTATCATATTTTGCGCGCTGTAGGCGCAAAAGACTTTAGCACAGAGGACGCGTACCTTCGGCACGCACACAAAAAAAACGCATGCATTAACATCCGCCAGCAGACTCGCTATGCTCCCTAGCAAGCGGTTACTTTAAGACGAGCGGCTTCACCGCTCTCGCAGGTACTCAACCATATCTCATACATTACTCCACACCCAACTTATTCACCCAGAAGTTTTCAACCACCCCACCCCAAAAATAACACAACGGCTGCCTTTTTCAAAGCAGCCGTTATATATATTATATATAATGTGTATTCGTCGGGCGAATCACTGCGCCGAAGCGCCTTTCATCACTTCTGAAGGGCAGCGATGCTTTCCTTGAGCGTAGCAATCTTGCTTTCTGCGTCAGCCTTCTTCTTGCGCTCAGCATTCACCACAGCCTCTGGAGCATTGTTCACAAAGCGCTCGTTGCTGAGCTTCTTCTCAACCGACATCAAGAAGCCTTCATAATACTTCAGGTCGGCATTAAGCTTAGCAAGTTCTTCCTCCACATTAATGCTATCGCCCAATGGCACAGCATATTCTGTGGTGCCTACAAGGAACGATGCAGCAGTTGCGTCTTTTTCACTCACCTCTTCGATGCTCTCCACATTGGCGAGTTTCTTGATGATTGAGCTGCAGGTGTTGCTAAACTTGCCCACAACCTGAAGCGACAATGCATTCTTGTTAGGAATATTCTTCTGCAGACGCACTGTGCGCACACCTGAGATGATTTCCTTAGCCACTGCCATTTGAGCAAGCGCCTCGGCATCTACCTTGCCAGCCTCTGGCACGCGGGCATACATGATGCTCTCGCCATCGGCACGCTCGCTGATGTGTTGCCACAATTCCTCGGTGATAAATGGCATGAATGGATGCAACAAACGCAGAAGCACGTCGAAGAATCCGAGTGTTGCCTTATATGTGGCTGCGTCGATTGGCTGTTGATATGCAGGCTTGATCATTTCAAGATACAAGCTTGAGAATTCATCCCAGAACAACTTGTAGACTGCCATCAAAGCCTCATTCAAGCGGAATTTGCCAAAGAGGTCCTTAACCTCAGCCAACACCTGGTTGAGTTGCGAGTCAAACCACTCAATTGCCACCTTGGCATATTCAGGTTGCTCTATATCGGCCACTTCCCAACCCTTCACAAGGCGGAATGCGTTCCAAATCTTGTTGTTGAAGTTTCTACCCTGTTCACAGAGCGAATCATCATAGAGGATGTCGTTGCCGGCAGGAGCAGCGAGCATCAAGCCCATACGCACGCCATCGGCGCCGAAGCGTTCCATCAATTCGATTGGGTCAGGAGAGTTGCCGAGCGACTTCGACATCTTACGACCCAACTTGTCGCGCACAATACCAGTGAAGTAAACGTTGCGGAATGGCATCTGGCCTTGATATTCATATCCAGCCATAATCATACGTGCCACCCAGAAGAAAATGATGTCTGGACCAGTCACGAGGTCGTTGGTTGGATAGTAGTACTTGATTTCCTCGTTGTCAGGATTGTTTATACCATCAAACAATGAGATTGGCCACAACCATGATGAGAACCAAGTGTCGAGGGCATCCTCGTCTTGCGTAAGGTCGCTGAGTTGCATGTCGGCGTTGCCCGATTGCTTGCGAGCCTTCTCAAGGGCTTCCTCGGCGCTCTGAGCAACCACAAACTTGCGTTCGCCAGTCTCATCCTTTTCGCCATAGTAGTAGGCTGGGATGCGTTGACCCCACCACAACTGACGGCTGATACACCAGTCTTGTATGTTTTCAAGCCAATTGCGATAAGTGGCTTTGTATTTTGTAGGTACAAACGAAATCTCGTCGTTCATCACTGGAGGAAGAGCGATTTCAGCGAAGTGCTTCATATCGATAAACCATTGCAATGACAAGCGTGGTTCGATAGCCACATGTGTGCGTTCTGAGAAGCCCACCTTATTGTCGTAGTCTTCCACCTTTTCCATCAAGCCAGCAGCCTCAAGGTCGGCAGCTATCTGCTTGCGCACATCGAAGCGGTCCATGCCCACATACATGCCAGCCACAGGAGCCACAGTGCCATCGCCATTGAAGATGTCGATAGTCTCAAGATTGTGCTTCTTACCGAGCATATAGTCGTTTTCGTCGTGTGCTGGAGTAACCTTCAAGCAACCAGTACCGAATTCGATGTCGACGTAGCGGTCTTCAATCACGCTCACCACTCTTCCCACAAGCGGAACAATCACCTTCTTGCCCTTGAGCCATTGGTTCTTTGGGTCCTTAGGATTGATGCACATTGCGGTGTCGCCCATGATAGTCTCAGGGCGAGTGGTAGCCACCACTGCATAGCGGCGACCTTGCGCATCGCGATGCACCACTTCCTCTTCGCTACCTGTTTCGCCGCTCATATCATCGTCGGCAACATAGTAGCGCAGATAGTATAGTTTTGACTTTTCTTCTTCGTAATATACCTCGTCGTCGCTGAGGGCAGTTTGGTTCATTGGATCCCAATGCACCATTCTCAATCCGCGGTAGATAAGACCCTTATCATAGAGGTCGCAGAACACCTTCAACACGCTTTGGCTGCGCTTTTCGTCCATGGTGAACGCTGTGCGGCTCCAGTCGCACGAAGCGCCAAGCTTCTTCAGCTGTTCCAAGATGATGCCACCATGCTTGCGAGTCCATTCCCAAGCGTGTTCAAGAAATTGTTCGCGGGTGAGGTCACGCTTCTTGATGCCTTCAGCAGCAAGCTTATTCACCACTTTAGTTTCAGTGGCGATACTTGCGTGGTCGGTGCCAGGCACCCAAAGGGCGTTCTTACCCTCCATGCGCGCACGGCGAATGAGAATATCTTGAATAGTATTGTTGAGCATGTGGCCCATGTGAAGCACACCAGTGACATTTGGCGGTGGAATCACGATAGTGTAAGGTTCACGCTCATCGGGAGTAGACTTAAACAATTCGTGGTCCATCCAGTATTTATACCATTTGTCCTCTACTTCAGCAGGACTATACTTGGTAGCCAATTCGTTCATAACAGTTTCTGCGATTATATATTTGTTTTTGTAATTATCTTAAAATTTCAAGATGCAAAATTACAAAATATCCTTGAATACACGCTTATATCACGCCAGATATTCGCGCAAACAGCTATAATATAGCCCAAAAGCGCTCATTCCCTGGCTTCTTCAGCCATTGCGTCGAGGGCATCATCGCCCATGCTAGCAGCATTCATCAGAGCGCATGCCGCCTCATAGTCGTGGGCAAACACCAGCACTCGCGACATTGAGAATGCCGTGCCATACGGATTATATTCCTCCGTCACCATTGCAGGAATGCCATTGCTCTCAAGCATCCCTTTCAAAATCTGTGCTTCCGATACGAAGTAAAACTTCTTGAGCAGCACCAATTCATCGCTTTTTTCCATATCAATGCTTGTTTTGTAGTGTTAACATTATTGCGTTGCCGCCTTTTGCCGGATTGCGCTACACCCTTATTATATAAGTGGCGCATCACTTGATGCCTCGCTTATCCAGCTCCTTACGATAACGCGCTGCGTTTGCCAAATGTTCGGCATACGACTTCGTGAAATTGTGATAGCCCGAAAAATCCTCCTTGGCGCACATATACAGATAGTCGCTGGCATCGCTATTGAGCACGGCGTCGATCGATGCCTTTTCCACAAAGCGGATTGGGCCAGGTGGCAGTCCGGCATAGCGATAGGTGTTGTAAGGATTGTCGGTGCGGGTCATAGGCACCGTGATACGCTTGATAGAAAAATCGCCAATGGCAAACTTCACCGTCGGGTCGGCCTGCAACGGCATTCCGCCCTGCAAACGATTGATATACAAGCGACCCACCTTGCCGCGTTCGTCGCTCTTAGCAGTCTCTTCCTCGGCTATCGAAGCCACCGTCACCACCTCGTCGGGCGTCAGACCCAGAGCTGCGGCTTTCTGCTTGCGCTCGTTGCTCCAAAACTGCTCGCTATAGCCAGCCAAGCGCTCAAGCAATTCGTCTGGCTTTACATTCCAATAAAATTCATAGCTGTCGGGCAACAAGGCCGCCACTATGGTCTGCGGTGTCTTGCCATATTTGGCGCACTCCGCGCTATCGTTGAGCACCTTGAGCATATCGTCGGCGCTCATCAAAAATTTATCGGCCACGCGCTCAGCAAACTGTTCCTTGGTGCGCAGATTGTTAAACGAGAAGCGCACTGGCGACTGCAATCCGTTACGAATCTCACGCGCAAACCGGAGAGGCGATTCGCCATCTTCCACGCGGTAGGCTCCCACACGGCGGTCAAGGTCTACGCCCGCAATGCTCAGCACTGTGGCCACGCGTCCGCCGAAATCGCCCAACTCTTCACTAAGATATTCGCTAAATTTCTCATTGCTTGTGCCAGGGTATATATATATTGTGCGGCTCTCACTCGCGCCTGTGAGCACAAAAGGCAACGCCCATCCTGCCACAGCAATCAATGCTATCGCCACTACCACGAGGAGCATTGCCTTAACAGATAATGTCTTATTACCGATTTTCATTTTCTTTCTTCTTTAAAATTACAGAGCGGCGTCATTGCCGCCCTCGCTTACGACACTGCAAATTTAGATAAAAAACACGAAAAGCGATTAATCCTCTATATGTTTTCAGCAAATACCCATCCAGCACAACACACCAGTTTAACCCAATTCGGTTATTAGGACTTGGAAGAATTTCGGTTTTTTAGAAGTGCAGATTTTGATTGATTTTTAATGAGTAATAGCCTGCTATTGCGAATTAAAAACAAGCAAAAGATGCCTTATAAAAGCCGAAAGACACCAAGCAGTAGAAAAATTTTTACATATACGTCCTATTGTCCGATTTGGGTTTATGAAGACCAACGAACAAAAAAATTGCGAATTTAACGAATATTAACTGGGGGGGTAAATACAGTACTCTTTTTTATTAAATTTGCGATTGAAAATAGATAAAGTAGGCAGAAATGACAATCGTTTCTGTAATATGCATTATGTTACTTGCTTTTTATTGCTGACTGAAGCGGCAAAAAGCCTTTGAGGAATATAAGGCATTGTTAGAAGAATACTATATATCAACCATAAAACAAAAAAATCATGAAACAGTTATTTTTACGAATGACAACAGTAATGGCAGCAGTGTTGCTGTCGTGCACCAGCCTTTGGGCAGAATCAAATGGAAAATGTGGGGATAACATCACTTGGACACTTGACGATAACGGGGTGCTCACAATATCCGGAACAGGGAAAATGCACGATTACAGAGAATCGCCTTGGAAGGATTTATCCATTAAAAAAGTTGTGATTAAAGAGGGTGTTACCAACATCGGAGCCTCTGCGTTTGATTGCTGCAGAAGTTTGGCGAGCGTGGAGATACCAAGCAGCGTGACCAGCATCGAGAAGTATGCATTTCTATACTGCAGCAGCTTGGCGAGCGTGGAGATACCTAACAGCGTTACAAGCATAGGGGATAGTGCGTTTACTGGCTGCAGCAGCATGACGAGCGTGAAGATGTCTAACAGCTTGACGAACATCGGGAGCAATGCGTTTCTTGGTTGCTAGGAATTGACGAGCGTGGAAATACCGGGCAGCGTGACGAGCATTGAGGTTGGTGCGTTTACCAGCAGCGGTTTGACGAGCGTGACATTCAATGCGGAGAAATGCACAAAAATGGGCAACACAGATTATCCTGTGTTCAACGATTGCAAGTCGATAAAAACACTGACAATCGGAGAACGGGTAACGATGATACCCGATTTTGCGTTTAAGTATTGCATCGGCTTGGAGAAGATTATCGTATTGGCGAAAAATCCTCCAGCTTGTGGCGGTAAA
>ERZ780141.804-NODE-804-length-21399-cov-7.403392_pt1 | contig 21399 bp, 22 predicted proteins | sample MGYA00433080_ERZ780141 | MGnify/ENA primary metagenome ERZ780141 (study PRJEB29588, sample SAMEA2154047) | human gut metagenome | biome: human gut; feature: human-associated habitat; material: faeces | place: Denmark | collected 2008/2010 ... | reverse complement strand
TGTGGCTACGGCGCGCGGCAAGGGCTTTCTGCCCATTGTCACCACCAACGGCACGTTGCTTGCCGAGGCCAGCGCTCTTGCCGAGGCTGGGGCGCATAAGTTTCAGGTGTCGCTACATTCCCACGAGGGCAATTATCGTAGCAATCCAGAGGAATACATCGCCACGGTGGCATCGTTTGCACAGCGTGCCGCTCAGCACGGTTCGCTGGTGGTGCTGCGCCTGTGGAATCAAGGCGGTATGGACGAACATAATGCTGAGATACACACTCTGCTTGAGCAGCATTTCCCGCAACCGTGGACACGGCGTCACGATGGCATGAAATTGGCGGAGAATGTCTATTTGGAATACGATGGCAAGTTTGATTGGGCCGACAGCGATAGGGCAGAATATGGCGAAACCGACGTGTTTTGCTACGCGCTGCGCAATCAGATAGGAGTGCTTGTTGACGGCACTGTGGTGCCGTGTTGTCTCGACCACGATGGCGAATTGGCTCTCGGCAATCTGTTGTTGCAGCCACTCGACGAGATATTGATGAGCCCGCGAGCCCAAGCCATCTATCAAGGCTTCTCGGAGCATAAGGCAGTGGAGTCTCTGTGCCGCCGATGCGGCTATGCCATCACTCATAAGCGCTTCCGCACCACCAAATAGGGCGGAAAGGATTTATCCCAAATTGGTCATTAGACCGTAAATGTAAAAGTTTTTCTACTGCTTGAATACTTTCGGTTTTTATAAGGCATCTTTCGCTTGTTTTTAACTCGCAATAGCTTGCTATTACTCATTAAAAAGCAATCAAAATCTGGACTTCTAAAACTCCGAAATCCATTCAATCCCTAATGACCGAATTGGGATTATCCCTCACACAGAATGTCTTTTGCAGAGTCTGTGTGAGGGATAGTTGTCTATATCATATTTCTGATGGGATAAATTGGCGTATTATACATCGCCAACTTTACCCAAGAATAGTACTGTGCCCGAAGTGCATTCTTTTATGAGCCATAAGAAAGGTCGGTCAACTAATAGGGTGAGAGGGATACCTTCACTTGGATCAAATGCCCCCCATCCAATTATTGTTGATGTCGTCACCTTGACCTCGGTGCCTTTTTCGTCCACTTTTACGGAAATATACTGCTTGTAATCTGAGAGAGCTTTGGCGCTAGTGTACATTTTGGGGAAAACTTCACCTGCCAGATGGCTAATGCCAACATCGCTCAGTATATCCAGAATGCGATAAGTGTCGGTGCTTTCAAAACGAGGCATCGTAATGGTTACATTGCCAGATATGCGTTGCATGTCCTTTAGGTCTTTATTGATTAGTTCGTCTAACGCCTGAGACACAGTCGCCCCCTCGTCAGGAAGTATAATGTCCATTACGAATGCGCCATTGCCGTAAGAGAGTGATGCCGCTTTAAAATTGTTGCCGATATAGAAACTGCCATATTCGCTGCGGTGCATCATATTGACCGTTTTATCGCCATTCTCGCCATGGAATGTATATGTCTTATTTTCGTCAACAGAAAATTTGTCTTTCCATTGCCCGCAGAAATATGTTGTATTGTTAATGGTGAGGTCATCGTAGACATCTTTTGGGCCGTTGGATTTTAGAATTTCGGCAACGGCAGAGTAGATTGGTTCGTTTGTGTTTTGTTTATACCAATTTGTGATATCTCCGAATGTGTTGAATGACTGAAGAATTGCGCCATAATACTCTTTGTTTGTGTTGACGAAATTGTTATTAAACGACACAGAAGAATTTGCCCAAAGGGCGTTGACAAATTGGATTTTTGTCTTTTTGTCGGTTTTTGCAATGCCGTCATTGAGTTTTTTATAATACTCGTTGATTTCGTCAAGGTTGGTTCCAGCCTCATTGAGAGCTGACACAATTTCCTGTAATGTCTCTCCATCAGAGCCGTTTGCAAGCATTGCAAGAGTTTGTGAGATGCTATAAGGGGAAATAGCTGTGGAAACTGGGTTGTCTTTGTCGAGTCTTGCTTTCAGAAGACGATAGCCGAGGTTGTTTTGCTTTTTCATTGTCATGGTTTCGCATGGCGTTAACCCAATCTGCATAGGCGGATTGTTTTTTTCTTCTGTCGGTTCATTGTCAGAGCAGGCAGGAATGGCAAATATAATCAATGCCAAAGTTATTAGTTTCAATAGTTTCATATCATTTATTTTAGAGTTAGTACTTTTCTTGAATGTCGTAGAATATTTTAGATACTTTGTCGTAGATGACCATGATTTGTTGATTGCCGTTAGTGTGAGGGTAGCTCCAATAAGGATTTTGTATGAATTGGTTGTACTCAGGGTGTAAAACGCCGTTTTCAATAAAGCCGTAATTAATAAATGCGGCACTATATAAGTTGTTGTCTTGAGAACCAGAATGTCCCCAGTTCATTCTAAAATATATGTGGTCTTCCAATTTAATATCTTCCTCTTTGCTGTCATTACCTGAGGCGTTTGAAAACATGCTTTGGTCTATGTGATCAAATTCCCATTCGGTAATATTATGGTCAGGATCCCAAATATATGTTACGTGAGCATAAGTGCTTTCTGCGGCATATCCGTTGATAAGAAAAATATGAGCAATGTTATCGTAAGAATTGTCTTCTTTTTTGGCTTTTCCTGTGGCACATACAATAACTGGATCTGAACTAATTAGATTTGAGTAGATTGTGAAATAATTGTAAGAATTAGCCTCTTTACAGGTGAGCTTATATGTGTTTAAAGCTTTCTTGATTTCATCACTTGAAACATAAGAGCCAGTTATGCCATAGGAAACGTTCATTTGCTTCCCTAAATATCCCAGGAAAGATGCGGTGTGATTATAAGTGCCTGATGATGAAATTGATTTTTCCATTTGGGACCAACTTGACGTAGTAAAATTTGAGTATTGTGGCACGTCGTTTCCTGTATGGTAGCGTGCTTCTGTTGGCGTTACGCAGTCTCTATGGTTTTTGCTACGGAAGTGGTATATCACTTGCCCTGTGGCAACAGGTCCACAACCAACGACAGCCATTTCTTCCTCAATTCTTTTTGTGTACATATACCAGGGGTAGCTTTGCCCCCATTCCGTTTTTACTATCGGTGGGTTCACCTCAGTGCGTTCCTCTATCACTGTGTCTTGTGGTATCCACATGCCTTGGCCATATCCGCAAGGTCTTATTGTGTTAATTATTTTAGGGGTCTCGAAAATTTTCCAAACGCCATTGATTTTGTTATAGTGATTAAATCGGAATTCCTTTAAATAATATAGTAGTCCATTGAGTTGACGTAGATTCTCGTCATTTGGATTGGAGAAGTTTATTTCTCCAAAATCTGATTTAAGTATAACTGGAGAAAGTCGTTTGTCGGCAGCGATGATTTCCCATCCATTTAAGAATTGAATGTAAAAAGCAAGAGTATCACCGTTATCAATCAAAGGTGTGATTGTTTTATGATTGGATTTTCCTGTTATATTCAGATACTTAAGCAGTGTACTATGTGATATATTGTAGTTAAAGGCGTGAGATTTTGCGCTTTCTGTTACTGATTGGGGAATAGTGTTTGTCATATTGTCAGCAAGAAACTCATTTTCGGAGCAAGCTGTCAATAATGATAATGTCAATATTGTGAGTAATAAGTTGGTCTTCATAATGTTATGTATATAATTACGAAACAAATATAAGAAGATGGTTTCCATAATTGCAAGCGATAGGAAGACTTTTTTCAGAAAAAATGCGATTTTCAATGGAAAGGCAAAAAATGTGTGGAAAATTGTGGCTATGCTTTGGGTGTCAGTGGGATAGGGTGTTTGGCTTTTGTAGTGGAAAGCGTAGGATAACTTTGCCGTGGATGTCGCTTGTCGGGGGAAGGTTATAGATTGGTAATAAATTCGTATTTATTGTTCCAAAAGGTGTATTTTGCCAGAGAAAAGTGTTACCTTTGCAGGGTAAATTCAATTAGGTAAGAAAGATATGAAAAGGATTTTTATTGCAATCGTGTGTGCTGTAGTGGCTGTTATGGCTGTGGCGGCACACGAACTCAACAACAAGGCTGATAACATCATCGGTGAGTATCTCACTGACCGTGGTGGCAGCAAAAGCAAGGTGAAAATCTATAAAAACGCCAACGGCACCTACACCGCTCAGGTGTTTTGGGTGGAAAATTCCTCCGATGCCAATGGCGCGAAGCGTAAGGATGTGAAGAACCCCGACAAGAGCCTGCGCAATGTAGACATCGATAAGGTTGTGCTTGTGAATGGCTTGAAATATCAGGCAAAGGACAAGAAATGGGGCGGCGCTAAGATATACGACCCAACTAAGGGTATCCGCGTGAATGCAAGCGCAGAGTTCACCGATGCCAACACGCTCAAATTGCGTGGCACAATCCTCGGTGTGGGCAAAACTCTATATTGGAAGAAGATTAAGTGATCGTATAGTTTCTGGCACTACGCTGGAGGTAATCCACAGTTTCGGGCTGTGCCCATGCGAACTGAGAAAGGAATAAGCATATACCCCGCGATGAAGCAAAAAAGCTGCGTTGCGGGGAATTTTTTTGCTTTGACGGATTATCCCCCAAATCTAATAACCGAATTGGGTTAAACCCAAATCGTCATTAGACCGTAAATGTAAAAGTTTTTCTACTGCTTGGAGTCTTTCGGCTTTTATAAGGTATCTTTTGTTTGTTTTTAACTCGCAATAGCTTGCTATTACTCATTAAAAATCAATCAAAATCTACACTTCTAAAATTTCGAAATCCATTCAAGCCCTAACGACCGAATCGGGTTAAAAAATGGATGGAAGTAGGCTGAAGAAAAATTTTATATTTACTGCTTAATGCTAATTCGGGTTAAAAGTATTCTCTTACAGCAAACTCGAATTGTTCAATGAATATCTTCTTGAAAGCATATAGGTTGTTCTGCTCATAAAAGATGAGTATAGCCTTTTTGTAATCAATTGAATCGACTGAGCGAAAACTGAGAGGACAGTAGCCATTGGCAATCAGAATTGCGTTGCATGTGATTCTGGCTGTTCTCTTATTGCCGTCGGCGAAAGCCTGAATGTAAGAAAGAAGCACGAGTGTCAACAGGGCCTTTTCAAACACATTGTTTTTGCTGTTTATAAGGTTGCAGGAATCATGCATTGCCTCACGTATCTGAAATTCATTGTCAAGGGGATGGTAGTTGGTTCCTGTGATGCCCACACGACGGTGACGTATGCCTTTGTCAACAGAAAGGCCTTCTGTGAGCAGTGTATGAATATCCTCGATATGGCTCAGCGTTAGGTTTTGTAGGTAGTCGGGATTCTCGAGAATAAAGCGTAGGGCATGCTTGTGGTTGAGAAGCATTGTTGCCTCTTCCTGTGTCTTGCCGTTGGCCGTCTTGCTCTCGCGTAGAAGCCGTTCTGTCTCCAGTAATGAGTAGGTATTGCCTTCAATCTGTGATGATTTCCAGCTTAAATCAATGCCAAGACGCTCCATCTCCTTATTATATTCATTTTGTGTCATTTCTTCAACGTGGCTGTGAAACTCGTTCTGAAGATTCTGAAGATGGGTCATCTCCTCGTTTGTGAAGAGTATGACTTTTGGTAATTGTTCTCGTATGAGATCGAAATTGAATGAAGTCTGTATTTTTCGTTCATCCACATCTTGTGTGAAATAAGTATCAAGATTGAGTGGCATGAGAATATGAGCTTGATTTGATAGACGGTAGCGTGTTGCGCGGGCCTTACCTTCAACAATTACATCACCATGCTGTATTAATGATGCAATCATACGCTTTAGGGTAGCATCGCTTCCGTCGAACTTCATCCCTTGTGCTATCTCGGCTCTCGATGACAAGGGGTTGTAATGCAGGTATTGCAATATTTCACGTGAGATATCCATATTAATAGTCTTGAATCGGTGCAAATATACTGATTTTACCGTGTTTATCGGCTCATGAAGAGCCGTAAAATCGCGATTTTAAGCAAAATTTGAGCCGATTCTAACAATTTACTCGATTCTCAGAGGTGCGATTCTTATCCCATAGGGGCTTGATTGTAAATCTCTTTGATTGGCGTTTTGTGGGAAGACGAAGATGACAAACAAAGGATGTATCTCCCCGCGATGAAGCAAAAAAACTGCGTTGCGAGGATTTTTTTTGCTCATGCGAAGCAAGATTTCGTGTGTTTTTGAGATTATAATAGTGAAACGAGGCAATAAATCGGAATGATTATTGCAATATGTTTTAAAAAAGGATTTCAGCCAGTGGAGCAAGAATATAAAAAAGCACAACGGGTGGCAAATGGCGAAGCTGCAGCCATGCGAGAGTTGTATGACCTCACAGTGGGTCGTATGACAGCGGTATGCACGCGCTATGTTGCCGACGAAGCTGCGGTCTCTGATGTGCTCCAAGAGAGCTATATGGCGATATTTACCACGATAGGCCGATTTAGATATAAAGGTGAGGGCTCGCTCATGGCGTGGGTGAAGCGCATAGTGGTGAATAAGTCGATCGACTGGGTGAGAAACGAGATGCATCATGGCGGAGTGGAATTGCATCAGGAGGTGCCCGATGTGGCCGATGAAGATGTTAATGCCGACGATGTGCCGATAGATGTGATACACGGCTTTATCAGCCAGTTGCCAGCGGGCTATAGGATGGTGTTCAACATGTATGTGCTCGACGGAATGAGCCATAGTGAGATAGCCCGAAGCCTCGGCATTGGAGAGAACACTTCGGCGTCGCAATTGCACCGCGCAAAGGCGATATTGGCGAAGGAAATTACGGATTATAGAAGAAAAAACTTATAACAGTCGCAGATATGAAAAAGGATTGGACTGAAGATATAAAAAAGCGCATCGACGAGCACTCTATGGCAGAGCCTGAGGGCTTGTGGCAGAGCCTTGAGAAGCAGATTGGCGATGTAAAGCCAATGGCTGTGGCTCCTGCTAAGCGCAGGGCCTCGGTGGTGTGGCTGCGCCGTTGTGGTGTGGCTGCAGCAGTGGCTGTGCTGGGTGTGCTTGGCGTAACGTTGATGCAGCATAGCGCCGATATCAACTTGGAGAATGTGATACCCGATGAGGTGATGGCTAAGCAGCCCGCACCCGAAGGTGATGGCTCGGCAGCCGATGCCTCGGTGGCTGCAAATAGCGCATCGCAAGCCGAAGCCAAGGCGCGTATGGCTATGATGCTGGTTCGCTCGGCAAGGGCGATAGCTGACGATGGCGCAGATATTGCGCAAGCCTCTGCCACAGCGGCGCCTGGCAAGCAGCAGAATACTGAAAACTCAGAAACTATGGCAAGCGACAATGACGCACAAAACAAAACCGATGAGGTGCGCAGCAATGCCACCGAAAAGGGCGAGAAAAAATATGCCAGCGACTATGGCAGCGCCACCGACTATAACATAGCATCGCTGCGTAAAGGCAAGCGCGACAATCATCGCTATGGCTTGAGCCTTAATGTGTCGGGCCTGACCGCGACTGGCAGATCGGGCGACGGATTGATGTTTGGCATCGTAGAGGATAATATGGCTTATAAAGAACCGCATGATGCGCGTCACACCATGCCATTGCACCACAAATTGCCTATCAACGTTGGCGTGAAGGTGAAATTCAATATCACCAATTGCCTGTTTGCCGAGAGTGGATTGACCTACTCATATCTGCGCAGCACTGGCGATACGTATTCTGAGCGCACCGAGCAACGCCTCCATTACTTGGGCATACCAGTGGATTTGGGTTATGTGCTTTGGCAGAACAATAGGTTGAAGGTGTATGCCTATGCTGGAGGCGAGTGCCAGAAATTGGTGAGTGGCACGCTTGCCAATACCTACAATGTCGATAGCCCGGTGTCGGAAAATATATCGGTGAGCGAAAAGCGCCTGCAGTGGTCGGTGAATGCCGGAGCCGGTGTTGAGGTGGGTGTGGTGCCAATGCTCAGCATCTATGCCGAGCCAGGTGTGAAGCATTTCTTCGACAATGGCAGCACCATCGACAATATTTATAAAGATAAGCCCACAAACTTCAATCTGCAAGTGGGTTTGAGATTGAATTTCTGAAAAAATAGATAAAACATAAAAACGTAAAAATTATCGAAAGGAGAATAAAATCATGAAAAAGTTCAGCGTATTAGCATCAGCTTTGGCAATAATTGCAAGCAGTGTGTTCGTGTCGTGCATCGACGACAAGGGTTTGACAAACGTTGTGTCGGCGATAGTGACAGTGAAGGATAATGGCAGTGGACAAGCCGAATTTCAGGTGAACGATTACACAATAGTTCGCCCAATGAATATCACAGGCATGCCATTCGGCAAAAAAGAGGTGCGTGCCCTCACGCAGTATCAAGAGGTGAAGAAAGAGGTTCTTGACGGCGGCGGTGCTGTGATCGATGCCAAGGTGGTGTATCTCGATAGCGTGCTCACCAAGCCAACATTGCCAACATTGGGTATGGAAAAAGACAATATTACCTATGGCAACGACCCTATCGAAGTGTCGAAGAGTTGGGTGACAGTGGCAGAAGACGGCTATGTGACAATACAATTCCTCACGCAATGGGGCGGCAGAAAGCCACACCGCATCAACCTCACTCACGGATTTCATGACCCATACGAGTTCCACCTATGCCACGACGCTAATGGCGACTATCGCGGCAACTACGGATATGGAATCGTGGCATTCAATATCAAGGACGTGATTAAGGAGGCTGGCAAAAATCCTACCACTATTCATATCCACTACAATTCGTATAGTGGCACCAAGGCAATAAATTTGACCTATGGCACGCCAGCAAGCGGCAAGTCGGTTGAGGCTGCAGTTGCTGCACACTTGATAGAAGTGGAATAACCCCAAATCGGTCATTAGGCCGTATATGTAAGGGGTTTATATTGCTTGGAGTCTTTCAGCTTTTATAAGGCATCTTTTGCTTGTTTTTAACTCGCAATGGCTTGCTATTACTCATTAAAAATCAATCAAAATCTGCGCTTCTAAAAACACGAAATCCAACCAAGCCCTAATGCCCGAATTGGGATAAACCCGATTTGGGTTCCCGAAACGGGATAAAGATATAAGAGTATTTGTTGTGTTTACCTTGGGCGGATCTTGACATTGGCGTGAAAGCGGTGTTGAGGTCCGCTCCTTCTTGTATGGCAAAAAAAGATGGCGCGTTGTCGCAACGCGCCATGCAGAATGGTTTTATTTAGCTAACATCTGCTCATGAATATGGGAGCAGTATTAGGTATTAGAGCACGTGTAGGCGACGCTTGTATTCGTCGATAGCCGCATCGAGGCGCTCTTGTGCTGTAGTATCTCCAGGCACGTTGTGCGATGGGTTGATATATATCTTCACGCCACGTTGTTCGAGGATTTCCACAACGGTGCAGACAGTAGTCCATACCAAAGTTACGAAACCGAGAGTTGACAACGGACCGATCTTGTCGAATTGCTTTTCTGTAGTTACAGAAGCGTCTTGCAATGGCACGCAAGAGTCTACTACAACGTCGGCGATTTGGAAGAGGTTCTTGCCGCTTGAGTGACGACCTGGCTTGTCGCCAGTGTTGGCAGCCGAACCGAATGCAATCACCTTCATGCCGCGCTTCTTAGCTTCGAGAGCCATGTCGATGTTCACGGCGTTGATGCCAGTGTGTGAGAAGATCCACAAGCAGTCGTCGGTAGAGAATTCGTAGTTCTTCATTATTTGTTGAGCATATCCTTCAAGACGTTCGAGATAAAGGAATTGATGGATACCCATTTGGCCGATGATTTGAGTGAAGAAGGTGAGAGGCAATTCGCAAAGTGGGTGGAAACCTACGATACCACCGATGCGAGGATACATTTCTTCGCAAGGAATAGTGGCGTGACCGCAGCCCCAAGTGTGCACCCAACGGCCCTTTTCGATAGAGTCGGCCATGATGGTGGCAGCCTTGCGAATGTTTTCTAATTGAGTTTCTTCGATAGTGCTCATAATTTCATGAGCGTTTTTTAACCAATCTTTTGCGTACATAATATTATAGTTATTTAATGAGTTAATTTAATTCTTTTTGGTAGTGTGTTTGCGGCGGTTTATGCCGAGGCGAAAGAGTATTACCATAATCAGCACGGCAGTAATCATCACATAAGGGTAGTAGTTGAGCAGCAGTCCGCCCACAAAGGCGTTGATCACCGAACTACCGGCAAGCGCAATGGAGATGGCGATGCCGAATGCTGTTCCCGAGAGCTTGTTGAACTTCGCTCCGAGGTGGCCGAGCACCACAGGATAGGTGGCCGAGATGCCGAATCCCACGAGCACCATGGCAAGCATTGCCACTGGCAGTGTTTGGGCGAATGGCATGATAAGGAAGCCGCATACGGTGATGCTCAAGAACGAGTATAGAATACGGTTCTGCGTCATTCGTTTTGCTATCCAGATGAGTGCGAAGCGTGCCATAATCAGTGCCGCCATCATCACTGTGAGCAATAGCACAGCGTGCTCGATGTGAGAGAAATAGGTGGTGGCAAGGTTGTTTGTGACGCTCTCGATGCTGCTTTGGAATAACAGCACAAGGCTGAGCATCACCAGCATTGGGTTGCGAAGCAAGCGGAATGCGTCGCGAAGTGGGAAACTCTGAGGCTGCTTAGGCGCAGGGAATTGCACCTTGAAGCAGAACGCGGTGCCCATAGCCAGCAGTATGGCTATTGCAAGCAGCACGTAGGTGATGTCGATGTGGTTGCCAAACAGCCACACCAAAAGGGTTATTGACATGGCGCCCACGCCGTAGAATGCGCCCAAAAGACTGAGCCTTGCGCCGCGGAGTTTCTCTGATGTGTAGAGGTCGGAGACGATGGTGTTGGTCTGCCCGTTGAGCACGCCTCCGCCCACGCCAATGAGCACATAGCTCACGATGAGTAGGTGGAGCGATGTGGCAAATGCTATGCCGGTGATGCCAAGCAGCACCGAGAAGCAGCTGCTGAGAAAGAGTGCGCGGTGGCCGTAGCGGTCGCACACAGGGCCGAAAATGATTGAGCCCACGAGGATGCTCGATGTGAGGGTGAAAGCCAGTGTGGCTTTGTGACCTGTGGTGAGAGCCAGTTGTTCGCTAAGTGTTGGCAGCACGCAGCCAAGCGCCACCATAGTGATGCCGAAAAACATCATGCCGAAGCAAGAGGCTGCAAATGCATTTTTTGTTAGTCGTGATTCGATATTCATTGTTATCGTGGTTTTGTGGAAAAGGAGATGAAAATCAGTTGTTTTCTCAAATATCTATTTTGCCGTGCTTAATGGCAAGGTAAGCAGTGCCGAGTATCACTTCTGAACCATCCAATTGGGTTGGTTCGAGTTTCACGGTCTGTATAGAGAGTGGTTGAGCCCACTTCTTTGATTCTTCGTAGATCTCAGGCACCAGCGAACGAGCCGAATTGAACACTCCGCCGCCCCAGATGATTTTCTCTGGGTTGAGCAGGCTCACCAGGTTGGCTGTAGCCATACCCCACATTTCCACGGCCTTCTTCACCACGGCTTTTGCGATAGGGTCGCCGTTGAAATAGGCGCGAAACACATGCTTGGTGGTGATGCGTGAGATAGGCATTTGTCGCAGTTCGCCGCGGTATTTTTTGTCGGCGCGCACCATGTCCTTTGCTCTGCCGCAGATGCCCATGCCAGAGGCATAATATTCCAAGCATCCTTGAGGGGCGTATTCAGGGAGGTAAGGAGTCTGTAGCGCCATCCATCCGGTGGCCCCCACGATGTCGTGAGCTCCGTGCAGCACTCTGCCGTCAATCACGATGCCGGCTCCGATGCCTGTGCCAACAACCACAAAAACGCAGTTTCTGCATCCTCTGCCAGCGCCTTGCCACATTTCGCCATAGATGGCGCAGCTGCGGTCGTTGTCGATATATACGTCAATGCCAAGGTGCTTCACGTGTTGCTGAATCTCTTCAAGCAGAGGATAGTTTTCCCAGCCTGGTATGTTGGGAGCCCACACCCTTTTTGTGTCGGGGTCAACGCTACCGGGCACGCAAATGCCGATAGATTCAATCTGGATTTTGTTGTAGGCTGCTCTTTCGAGTTGGCGGTCAAGGCTCTCCACAATCAGACGACCCACATCTTTGCCTTCACGCCCGCTGAGCATATTCTTGTGCGTGTAGCATATCGTGCCGTCTACGTCGATTATTGCACTTGCCACTTTTGTGCCTCCTAAGTCGAGTGCTATTACTGCCATGTTTTTATGGTTTTTATTGTTGTTGGTATTTATAGGGCAAATATAATGACTCTGTTTGATGAAAAGCAACAAAAATGGCGAAAAAGTGTAGTTAAGTCTTGTTAATTGTGTTAAATAGATTTAATTGTAAAAAACTCTGACTATTTAAAATGATTGAAAGACAATGTAGTGGAAATTTGTGAGGTCAGACGATTTTAGCAATTTAAAAGAAATTAACAAACAGCCTATTCCAGTTGCCAGAAAGCGCATCGGCAATGGTTGGCTTTTAATTAGTATTCTGGGGAAAGCGAATGCGCAACTGGTTGGTTTGACAAGGGTGGGTAGCTAAAAAACTTAATTGATAAGTTAATTTTTGGGTGATCTGTGAAAGTCCGTGGGGGCTGTGAAATGGTGTGTGGCGTGCAATTATTTAAGGAGCGGAGTGAGGGAGAATTTGTTGGAACATAGAACAGTTGGAACTGACGTTTTCGGCGCCCTCTACATCGGAGCAGAAAAAATTCCGTATAGGGAAAGTTTTGCTTTCCCGACAACGGGAATTTTATAACGTTATATTAACTTTATTTGATCTATGTGCGCAAGAATATTTTATACATCTACCATTAACTTTACCATTCAATAAGCAAGGGATTGAAATTTTGCTGACTAAATTTTTATTCACAAAATAGCTATGCTATCGCAAAAAATCGTAACTTTGCTATTTAAAGCAATAATTTCTGTAAAAGACCAAAGAAATGAACGTATAACGGCGTTTCGCCGGTAACTTTTAATAAGAACTCCTTTGTAGTTGCACAAGGTTTGGTCGCCTTCAGAAGCTGCATCGGAGTTTTTTTGATTTTATCCAATGAAGTTCGACAAATCCAAATGGAAAGAACTTGACATAAACGTAGACAGCCTATGGATTATGGGGCCAAGAGCAAAGGGAGGCAAGCATGAAAATGTTTACCACGGCAACTTTGCTCCTCAGATTCCTAATCAAATGATTCGTCGTTACACAGAAGAAGGAGGAAATGTGCTTGAAATGTTTATGGGTAGTGGCACTACACTTTTTGAATGTTAAACACTTGGGCGCAATTACATCGGATTTGACATAAACGATGAAATCATTAATTTTGTTGAGTCCAAAATGGATTTGGCTTCTGCTACAAAGAGAAATTAGTATAACGAATTCATTATGATTTTTTCGGATAACATATCAGATTTCTATCATTGGATGGTTCAATTTGGCAATGTAAATGCCAGATCTCGAACGAACTATATCTCCTGGCTCAAGTTTATGGCAGGGAGGTATGAATTAGATGATGATTTGAGCGAAGGCAAAATACAGACTATCATAAATGATGAGCGCAGAGCATTATCATCTCGAACAATTTATAAGGGTGAAAAAGACTTGGTTAATTTTAAGTCTGCATTGAGAAAATACAAACAATTTTTAGATTCGAATTATTCAAAAGTCATTCAAGAAACTATACTTTCCGAAACGCAGAAAGTTCAACAAGACAATTCAATAACTCTGGCCGAAAAAAACGCTATAATAAAGTCTCGAATCGGACAAGGATTGTTTCGAGAGCTGTTGATTTTATATTGGTCAGGGTGCTCCATAACAAGATGCAGACTTACAAACATCTTGATAGCATCACATATAAAACCTTGGAGAACAGCAAGCAATGTAGAACGATTAGATGTTTTTAATGGACTGTTATTGACACCGAACTATGATAAGTTGTTTGATTTGGGATTTATTTCATTTGACAATAATGGGAGGATATTATTCTCTAAAGAATTCCCAAAGTCAGAACGGACTATCTTAGATATCAACAGTGACATTCGTTTAGTAACAGTTGAAGAACAGCATTTCAAATATCTTAAATTCCACAGAGAAAACCGTTTAATACAATGAAAAGTTTACAAAATATAGATGCTCAAGTGGTTGGGTCAATTTGTGCTGACAGTAGCACTTATTGCTCAATATCTGATGTGTTTAAGATGAATAATCTTGTTTCGGATATTCGTAATATTCTTTCTGGCAAAAAAACTTATGTCGGAAGACTCCATGTTGATAATAGTAAAAACATTGAAATTAAATTCCATAAAACGGAAGTTAGCTTAATTGGAGTCGCAAGTTGTTGTGGAGAAAAAGCATATCAGATGTTGCCAATCAAAGAAATGGAAGCAACTAATTTTGCATGGTGTTACATTGAATTGTTGGAATGTTTGGCTCATAACATAAGATGTAAGATAGCTTTATTAACTGCTAATGAGGTTCTAAAATGAATACAATTAAATAGGGACATTCAGTAAATGTCCCTATTTAGGGAAATAAAAACACGCTAAATTGTTGGTAGTTAGCGTGTTTTGGCGGAGTGAGGGAGATTCGAACTCCCGAAGCGCTTTTGACGCTTACACGCTTTCCAGACTTTAGTTAATTTCACCCAAATAGTCTGATTAGTAATAAGTTATGATTTTGTAAATTGAAAATTTGCGAGTCTTTTGCGAGTGGCTATTTTATCTCCAAAATGTGCTCGAAATCAATGCCTTTGCGAGCGCAAAGCACTTGAAAAGCAGTCAGTTGACGATTTAGACGCATCACTTCTTCCTGAAGTTCATCGCATCTTGTATCCTTCTTTACGAACTGCTCTTTGAGCGTTGCAAGGTCTCTCTCGAAAACCGCCATTTTGGTGAGCAATATGCCATCGGTGGGTGCAGGCGTTACAACGTTCTTATAGTTGTTGTAGCCGTTATTATCACCAACATTCCCTTCATTATGAATATTCACACTCTCGGTTGCATCATAATAGAACTCCTCTATGTTGGTAATACCCATTTTTTCGACCAATCTGTTGATATAGACCTGCGACACTTGTGTTTTTCCGCTTTCCATAGCAGAAATAGAGCTTTGAGGTAATCCAAGTATCGCGGCCAATTCACTCTGTTTCAGTCCCAAAGATTGACGAAACTTCTTCAAATCGAATTTTTGTGCCATTAAGATTGATATATATTTTTGAAAAAAATCGTGTTTATATTTGGCATATCGAAAATATAGCACTATATCTGCAGAAAATTTGACGATATATAGCGATATAGTTATAAAGATTGCCTATCCTTTACGACTGCAAATATACGAAGAATTTTTGAATTGGCAAAGATTTTTGCCGAATATTTGACGATTTATGCCGATTTTTTCAAAAATATAGTTAAATATACATATATGTTACCACCTACCCCACCCAATGTTACCAAGTATGGTACGTATTCAATCGACCTTACTTGTATGCACCTCGGATGCTGCCGCGACTCACTGCGGAAGAAAACCGAACAGGGCAAAATTCACAATACTCGCCTCGACGATGACAGCGAAACAATCATCTATCCGGCTATCGAAATACTGCGATATTGGTTCAATACAACCAAGCAGCCGAAAACCGAGGGTGAACTCGAAGTTATCCTCGACAGCCTGCAAGCCAAAGGCTATGAGGCTACTTTCGGCTGCAAGCCACCTATCATAAATGACAAGAAAAAACGCAAAGATGAACCGATTGAGAACTGCACGGTATGAAAGGCTACATCAAGCTGCACCGGGAAATTCAGAACCACTGGCTATGGGAAGAACCTCGACGGTTGAGAGCCTGGCTTTACTTGCTGTTCGAAGCAGCATGGGAGCCTCGCACCATTCCGTGGGGAAAGGACGAGTCAGTGACCCTTTGCAGAGGGCAGATAGCCACCTCCATTCGCAAGCTGAATGGTCGCTGGGGCTACTGCACGGAAACAACTCTCGCCCTGCTGAAACTCTTTGAAGAACAAGGTATGATTACTCGCGAAACGAGCGCAAAAAGGTCGTTAATTACTATCGTAAATTACGAGAAATATCAGCTTTTCGAGGATTCGGCAGAACGCAAAGCAGAACGGAAAGTAGAACGAAAATCCAAACATAATAAAGAAAAAGAAGAAATAATAATAAATAATAATATTAATCTCTCACTCACGCGCGAACAAGATTTAATTTTTATTGAGCAATTAAAAAGCGATGAGAAATTCTTCGAGGATGTGGCTGCAAGCCTTCACATTGAAATGCAAATGCTCAAAGAACTATACGAAGAATTTAGCAAGGCAATGCTCATAAAAAATAAATACCACAAGGACTGCGCCGACTACCGACAACACTTCTACAACTGGGTAAGCAAAGTCCTTGAAAATGCCGCGGAGTCTAAAAACACTGCTGATTATGGAAGAACAAGACAAAAAGCCGGCGTCGATAAATATGAAGCGCGTCGCGGAACTGGAGTCAGTGCTAAGACGGCAGATGACTTTCAAGAGTCGTTTTAGGTTCAATATGTCGGCAGACGATGCCGTCACTCTGCTCACGGCGTTCTATAAAATCGAAGTGGAAAGCCGATTGCGGCAGTTCAAATTTGACGCAAACACTCAAAAGAGTTTGTTGAAACTTGCCGAATACCTCACTTCGGAAGCCCCTCGCTTCGGCATTATGCTGTCGGGAACGTGCGGCAATGGCAAGACGACGCTTATGTACGCTTTTCAACAAGCATTGAATCATCTTGCCTATCATAAGCACTTCTCATTTATGGACGAGTATTTCAAGCCTCGTATGCGAATTGTTCACGCTTGCGAGATTACAGATCTCGCCCACGACGTAGAAGCATTTAGAGACCTTAAAAGGCTCTCAATGCTCGGCATCGACGACCTCGGCACAGAACCTGCCGAAATCGTTGATTATGGCAATCCAATCTACCCCGTCGTGAGGCTCATCGAACATCGCTACGAATCCCAGTCGTTCACGTTCATCACAACGAACCTCACGCCCTCTGAAATTCGCAAAAAGTATGGTGACCGTATCGCTGACCGCTTCAACGAGATGCTGCACGTCATCGTCTTTCAAGATGTAACATATCGTCGGTAACTTTACACTATGAGTAATGACCCTTACTACATATACCTCGACCTTGACCCTTATCTTGCACAATGGTTTGTGCATGATTCGGGCGGCACTCAGCCGGTGGAACTTCGCAAGCTCTCCACCGAGCGGAGAATACTCGAAGTGTTTCTCCAAAAACTGCCGCCAGGGGCTAAGCCGGACTTGAAAGACGACAGCAAAATCGAGATTGTAATCCCGGTAAGTCGCACCAAGCCTCCGAAATGCTACAACTATTTGCCTCGTCGGGCAAAAGAGGAACTGAAACGGTGCATTCGTAGCCGCTTTGTAATTCAGTTATGGAATGACTTACACTATCACGGCTACATCGGTCGCCGTCGTGACAATCTCATTTATGCTTGGATGGACGCTCACGGCATCGAATTGACAGAAACTAACTGGAACACCATTGCCAAAATATACATCAGGCAATATAAAAACTACCTACAAAGGGAACAATACAAGAAAAAAACAAAAAAATAGCCCAAAATAGTGGTTGATTTCCCCCTCCTATTTTGGAAGAGTATGTAACACTTTTTTTTAACAATTCATGAGAACTACGAAACAAATATTGCCGGGAGTCAAGGAGATTGGCTGGGTGCGGTGTGAGCACCTTGTGAATGACATCGCTCTGCGTGGCATTGCGATGATGCCGGTGCCTGTACTTACCGAAATTCACAATGTGCCGTTCTTCGATGAACCGACTTGCGAGTGTGTCACGGAGAACGACGGCGGCAACCGTACGGACACGGCGAAACTGAAGTTCGCCTCGGAGGACCTGCTGCCGCTGAAAGAACACCTTGCTTTCGTCGTTACCGCCATTGACGGGAACTCCTACATCATCGGTGCTCGTGAGACGCCGTTCCCGGTGGTCAAACTCACCATCTCGTTCGGCGATGCCGACGGCGAGGGTGCCGGCTTCATCTACGAAATCACGCACAAAGCGATTAAATCGCTCGTGCCGTGCGATAAATGATATTATGAGCATTCCATATTGAACACTCAATCCCAGTGTCATAAGTAAGAAAGATTGATATGTCTTGCCGTCGGTTCGTGATGAATAGACGGCTTTTTTCGTTTTTAGAGCTGCCTTTGAGGCGACACCTTTCTTGTTGTTGTGATTGATAAAGCGGAAAGTGTGGCCGTTGCCGTGCAGTCATTCATTGTCGCAGCCGTGGCTTTGTAGTCGAGGCGATTTGCCCTATCGGCTTTTCGTGGAACGGTCATATTCTCGGCTACGTTTCCCTCGCTGACCGCTACGCGCTCTCCGTGTGGCAGTCCTCTCTCGTTCTTCTTTCGCCCCTTTGTGCCGATGATGCAGCCCACGCTGTCGAATAACTCCGCACAAGTATCTCTTACTGCCGCACCTCGCCGAAGCGTCGCACCATTGGGTACGTCCTCTCCGTCCTGCAAGCGGCTTCCTCATCGGCTTTGCGTTGCAGTGAAGTTTGGTGTCTGTGTCTGCGAGTGTGGTAAGGTCAAAGCCATAAAGAATCTGCCGTCCACCGCCTTGCCTTCCGTGCCGCGATGCAGGGATTTCAACCGCTTTTTTATTGCGTCAATGGTGTTTCGGACGGCTCCAAGTGGAACGTGCGCCACGCTCTGCCTATTGTCTGCATCACCTTTTGTCCTCTTTCGCCTCTCGTTTTGACCCTGCGGGTTTTCATTCGCTAAATTTTATTTTACGCCGCAAAGTTATGGCATACCGCGGAACAGCAAGGGCAAGTTTGCACTCCGTGTTCCTCGCCGTTTCGGTACCCTGCAACGACGCAATCACCCTTGCTTTTGCGGCAATCCGCTCACAATGCCATTTTGTGGCAGTGTAAAATTTAAAATTTTAAGCAAATGAAAAATTCAATTCAAAACATCAAGGCTATCAGATTACAATTCGGCGACTTGACAATCACGGCAGAGGTGGAAGCACGCCTCGAAGAACTCGGCTTTACGCCTGAAACACTCATCGACGCAATAGGTGAACACAAAAGCGATTGCTCCGGCAATCCCAGCATCTACTGCGGCACATACGGCAAATACAGCGGTGAGAAAGGCATCTGCGGTCTGTGGATTGACCTCACCACGTTCTACGACTACGACGACTTTATCAACTTCTGCTTCGCAATCCACGCCGACGAGGAAGATCCGGAACTGATGTTCCAGGACTACGAGGCGTTCCCCAAGAAATGGTACGACGAATCGAGCTTCGACGAGGACAGCTTCGAGGCAGTAAGAGAATACAGCGACATGTGCGAGAAGTATTCGCCGGACGCTGTGGACGCTTTCATCGACTGGGGCTGCGAAGAACTCGAACATTTCGAGGACTGCTACGTCGGAGAGTACGACAGCGAGGAAGACTTCGCCAGAGAAATCGTAAACGACTGCTATGACCTCGAAAAGCAGATGGGGCATCTCGCCAATTACTTCGACTACGACGCTTACGCCCGCGACTTGTTCATGTATGACTACTATTACGACAACGGCAACGTTTTCCGCCACTATTAAAATAGTGTCAATCACAACGAAAGGGTCGCCTCAAAGGCGGCTCTTTTTATTCTTCTATAAAGCCTAAATTTATTGCAGCCTCATAAAATTCTCTGCATCTGTCTGCTCCATGAAGCGTATTATCCCAAATCATAAAATCTTTTTCATTTATGTTCAATTCTCTATCCTTACCACAAACTTGCAGAATCTTTTTTACCATTTGAATCTGTTTTTTCGTTGGCTGTTTTTCTGTCCAAAATCCCCAATAGGGTTGATTTTGGTAATCATCATTATTTCCAGCCCAACAACCTACCCAAATTCCACATATGTTCAAGCCAAATGAATATATTCCATTTTCGTCTAATTTATGACGGATATCCTCATATTCATTTTCAATTTCTTTTTGCCATTCTTTGACAAACTCAATTGATATAGGCCGAAGCAATTCTTTTAAAGCTTCGCTTAATTGGTCCACTTCTTTGAGTTTTTGCGTAACTATCTGCCAATTATCATCGGCAGTCTCGCCATTAAGAAGGCGTTTTTGGAGGTATTCTTGTAATTCCATTTTTAATATGATGCTACTCCGTGTTTGATATAACCCTTTTAGATACTCTGCAAATTGGTTCATACATGATTTTAATGGATTTTCACTCTTGGGTAGAGTTTCCGAAACATCAATAAGCCAATTTGCAAAATCTTTATGTATATAATAAGTATTATCGTGCAAACGGTGAAGAATTGTTTGGTCACATTTCTCACACCATTTCAATTTCGTCTGACAAAATGAATAATCTTTAATATCACACCAACACTCATATTGGCTTACAGCACATTTCCGTTGACCATTCGGCTTCTTCCAATCTTTTGGCAAACGTCCAACAGACTTACGAGGCTTTTTCCAAATAAATTTAGGCAAAACGATGATATAGATATTGTTTTCATCGTAGCCTTTCGCTTTTAGTTTTTGAATGTATCGTGCAAGTTGATTTAATTGAAAATCAGCACCTTTTAATTTATTTTCTATAATTATTGCATATTGTTTATCTAAAATTGACACATCAAAATGGTTCTTTTCTGCTTCAATTTTAGGCTTTATTATATGCAATTCCTTTTTGATAAAACGTTCTATAAATGACGAAAGAATTGGAAAATTTTTATTTTCACCTTTATATTGGAAAATCAATTTAATTATTTGACTTGTCACCGGTTCGGTTACACCTCCAATTAAATCAATTATGCTACATTCATACGGAGGTTTATTGGGCGAATTTTCAAGGACTAAATTAAACTCATCGCTGAAGTCCAACAATTCTTGCATAGATTGAATATGGACAGCATTATAGTCGTCCAAAAATTCCAATATTTTTTGTGCCCTCTTGATTTCCATATTGCAAAGTTACGATTTTTTGCGAGAAATCGTGTCTTTTGATGCGGCTTTATATAGAGGTAATTTTGTGGCAAAACAAAATGTGTTATGCCGCAAACTCAATACAATCTTCACCTGAAAGGCTTCGTCGGCGGTGCCGACTTTGACCGAAATTATGTCGATTATATCCTCGCCAAGAATGCCGGCAAGGAAGTGAACGTGCTGATTGACTCGCTCGGTGGCAACCTCGCCACTGCTCTCTCCATTGCCGCTGCTTTCAAGGACCACGGCAAGGTCAGCGTTCACTTTGTCGGCATGAATGCTTCCGCCGCTACTATCGCTTCGCTCGGTGCGGCTCACATCTCCATTGACAAGAACGCCATGTACCTCGTCCACAAGTGTTCGACGGCTTTCTTCGAATGGGGAAGCCTCAATGCCGACCAATTCCGCACCCTTATCGCCGACTGCGAAAAGGCTG
>ERZ780141.803-NODE-803-length-21405-cov-4.388009_pt1 | contig 21405 bp, 16 predicted proteins | sample MGYA00433080_ERZ780141 | MGnify/ENA primary metagenome ERZ780141 (study PRJEB29588, sample SAMEA2154047) | human gut metagenome | biome: human gut; feature: human-associated habitat; material: faeces | place: Denmark | collected 2008/2010 ... | reverse complement strand
CTGCGGCTCTCTGCCACCAGCGCGCTGCTCTCTGGCCGCAAGGATGTGGTGGTGGTGAGCAGTGTGTCGTGCATCTATGGAATGGGCAACCCGGCTGCCTTCTACGAGAACATGATAGAGCTGCACGTGGGACAGCAGATGGACCGCCAGCAGTTGCTGCGCCGCCTGACCGACAGCCTCTATGTGCGCAACGATGTGAGTCTGGCACGCGGACAGGTGAGGGTCAAGGGCGATACGGTGGATGTGGCGCTGGCTTATGCCGACTGCCTGCTGCGCATCACCTTCTGGGGCGACGAGATAGAGTCGCTGGAGGAACTTGATGCGGTGAGCCAGCATCGCCTGGCCACCTTCGAGGACTATAAGGTGTATCCCGCCAACCTCTTCATGACCAGCCACGATGCACAGGAGCAGGCCATCCGCCGCATCGAAGATGATCTGGCCCAGCAGGTGGCTCTCTTCGAGCAGGAAGGCAAGGAGCTGGAGGCCAAGAGGCTGCACGAGCGCGTTACCTACGATATGGAGATGATAAGGGAACTGGGCCACTGCTCGGGCATCGAGAACTATAGCCGCTACTTCGACGGGCGTGAGCCAGGCACCCGACCTTACTGTCTGCTCGACTTCTTCCCCGATGACTACCTCACGGTGATAGATGAGAGCCATGTGTCTGTGCCTCAGATAAGTGCCATGTATGGCGGTGACCGAGCGCGCAAGAACAACCTGGTGGAGTACGGTTTCCGCCTGCCTGCCGCACGTGACAACCGTCCGCTGCGCTTCGAGGAGTTCCAGGAGATGACACATCAGGTCATCTATGTGAGCGCCACACCTGCTGACTACGAACTGGCACAGAGCGAGGGCATCGTGGTGGAGCAGCTCATCAGGCCCACGGGACTGCCCGACCCTGTGATAGAAGTTCGCCCCACCCATAATCAGGTGGATGATCTGATGGAGGAGATACAGGTTCGCATCGAGCGCGGAGAGCGCACCTTGGTGACTACCCTCACCAAGCGGATGGCAGAGGAACTGACTGAGTACCTGCAGCGGCACGGCATACAGACCGCCTACATACACAGCGATGTAGATACGCTGGAGCGTGTGCGCATCATGAATGACTTGCGCTCGGGCACCTATAACGTGCTGGTGGGTGTCAACCTCCTGCGTGAGGGACTGGACCTGCCCGAGGTGAGTCTGGTGGCGATACTCGATGCCGACAAGGAAGGATTCCTGCGCAGTCACCGCAGCTTGACGCAGACTGTGGGACGTGCAGCACGTAACCTCAACGGACGGGCCATCATGTATGCCGATGTCATCACCGACAGTATGGCGCAGACAATAGAGGAGACCAACCGCCGACGCCAGGTGCAACTGGCCTACAACGAGGCTCATCATATCGTGCCGAAGCAAATCAACAAGGCGCAGACTATGACCGATCTGCTTCAGGCAGATGATGCCAGCGAGCAGAGAGCGTATGTGGAACCGCAGCCAGCCAGCACCGTCATGGCTGCCGAGCCTGCTCCGTCATTGCTCACACCTCAGCAGATGGAGCGGCAGATAGAGTTGCTGCGCACCAAGATGCAGCGTGCAGCCAAGGAACTCAACTTTGTGGATGCCGCACTTCTGCGTGATGAAATGCTGCGCCTGCAGGCTGAACTTGAGGAGAAAAAGGCTTCTTCCTGATTGGTTTGGCACGGAATGTCCTTCTCTCTTGCAGCCTCTTCCCTTTTTTCCAAAACGTTTCCTTGTTTTTCCAAACGCGCTTCCTCATTTCCCCCAATGTCTTTTATGGGATGAAGCAATAGGGTGACTTTTTCTGCCCTTGCTCGTCTGATGAGAAAGGTTAAAAAGTGCAAGAGGCCGCCTTTTCGCGCGCAAGTGGTTCTGTATTACAAGAAAAAGTGCTACCTTTGCACCATCTATGCGCTGGAATATGAAGAGAAACATACTGTTCACCCTGCTGTCTGCGGCTCTGCTGACAGGTTGTGGGGAGTATAGTGCTGTGCAGAAGTCATTGGACTATGACTATCGGTACGAGGTGGCAAAGGCAAACTTTGCCGAGGGAAACTACAATCGTGCCTCACAGCTGCTGGGCGATCTGATTGCGCCACTCAAAGGAACGCAGTACGGAGAGGAGAGCCTTTTCCTGCTCGCGCAGAGCTGTTTCCGACACAAGGACTATGAGTCGGCCTCCACATTCTTCCGCAAGTACTATCAGAGCTACCCCAAGGGCGAATATGTGGAGCAAGCACGCTACGGATGCGGCTATGCGCTCTACAAGATGACTGCCGATCCAAGGCTGGACCAGAGCAGCACCATGGAGAGTATCACCGAGTTTCAGAACTTCCTCGACTTCTATCCCCAGACCTCCCTGCGCGAGCAGACCACACAGATGATCTACGCTCTGCAGGATAAGTTGGTGGAGAAGGAGTTCCTGGCTGCCAAGCTCTATTATGACCTGGGAGGATATGTGGGCAACATGACATACGGAGGCAGCAACTATGAAGCCTGCGTGGTGACAGCCGAGAATGCCCTCAAGGACTATCCCTATGCATCGGCTCAGAGGCGCGAGGAGTTCTCTGTGATGATAGTGCGGGCCAAGTACCACCTGGCCATGAAGAGCGTGGAGGAGAAGCGTATCGAGCGTTTCCGCGATGCCGTGGATGAGTGCTACGCATTCCGCAACGACTATCCCGAGAGCAAGCACCTCAAGGAGGTCAACTCCATGCTGGCTCACGCCGAGGGTGTTGTGAAGAAGAAGAACATCCAGCTGCAGCCTGCCGACGACCAAGAATAAGAGTAACAAACGAAGTTTATACATTATATAATATATATGGATTACAAGAAATCTACCGCACCCACCAATACGGTGACACGTGATGTAATGGATTTGTGCAAGGACACAGAGAACATCTATGAGAGCGTTGCCATTATAGGCAAGCGCGCCAACCAGATTTCGGCCGACATCAAAGCGGAGCTCAACAAGAAGCTGCAGGAGTTTGCAAGCCCCACCGACACTCTTGACGAGACTTTCGAAAACCGCGAGCAGATTGAGATCAGCCGTTTCTACGAGCGTCTGCCCAAGCCCACTCTGATGGCCACAGAGGAGTTCATCGAGGGTAAGATCTACTATCGCAACCCCAGCAAGGAGACTTCTCTGGAGTACTAATCTGCCTGTACCCGGCATCCTGCCGGGGAGGCATTTGACTGGTAACGATGATACAAAGAATTCAGACCATATATCTCTTTCTGGCCGCAGCTGCATGCGTGTCGTGTATGAGCATGGACATCGGTCGCTTCGTGGATGCTGAAGGAGGGGCGGCTGGCAGGCTCTACAACCTCTGGATTACGTTTCCCGACGGGCAGCATTCGTTCTACCCATGGGCGCTCTTCGTCATTCTGCTCATCAGTGCAACACTCTTGCTGCTCGATATCTTCCAGTTCAAGCATCTGGTGCGCCAGTTCCGCCTGTGCATCTTCAACCTGGTTCTTTTGGCAGGTTGGAACATTGCCTATATAGCGCTGGCGTGGAAGCGCACCCATGAAAGTGGGTTGTCATTCAGTCCCGAGTGGCCTGCTGCCCTGCCCATAGTAGCCATCGTGCTCATCTGTCTGGGTATGCGCGGCATCATGAGGGACATTCTGATGCTGAAGTCACTCGACCGCCTGAGATAACGAACCATCCATTTCTGCCTCTCCCACGAGGTTGGAATAGGACATCCAGTCCGTTTGGTCCATATACCGAAAGCACACTCTCTTTTCCCCGATGAGGGACAGAGGGTGTGCTTTCTGCTTTTATTGTGATGACCCAATCCCGCGCGTTCTTCTCTCCAGCAGCCTCGCGCAGGGAAGTCTGCGAGCTGGAATGATGCATTTAATATAATGTACGCGCGTACATATTATATTATATAGGGAAAGGAGTTGTGATTGGTGTGCTCCTGGAGTGTCTTTCTGGCAACTTTCCGCTTTGGTTCAAAAGCCATCGAAATTCGGCTCAACCACCTTTCCTCTTTCGTCCAAATACCATCGAAGTTCGGTCCAACCACCTTTCCCCTTTCGTACGAATGCCATCGAAATTCGGTCCATCCACCTTTCCTCTTTCATGCTAATGCTGGCGAGCAGTTCTTCAGATTCCGCTGGATTATTCTTCTGAAGCCTTTTGGGTGCAGTTCGAATAGCTTGGCAGCCTTGTTATTGATCTCCTTTCTCATCCTTCTAAGACTCTTCCGCCTGCTTTCTGTGGCCGAAGGAAGGTGGGGTGGTGGTGCGCGAGAAGCTGTGAAGCAGGCAGATGAAAGGTGCGGGAAGGGTGCGTTGTTCTATTAGCACCATAAGAACAAAGGGCGAAACGGTATCGTTCGCCCTTGTGTAGATGGATGCATAGCAGACTGTTTGTGTTCTGCTATTTCCTTGTCTTGATTACGTCAAAGAGGTAAGAGGCTTTGGCGATGATGGCACCATTGGCGCTGCGGCCGAATGGATCCTTCTTGGAGTTCTTGAAGATGTCGCTCAGAGCATAGTAGTAGCGTCCCTCGAGCAGGAAGTGGTGTCCGCTGCGCGTGCTCACGTCCAGTCCCAGACCGCCGGTCAGTCCGTACTCAAACTTCCTTTGTACTTTCAAGTCATACTGTTGCGTCACCTGGTTGGGGCGCTTCTTCAGCGTTTCCTCGCTCCATTCTCCGCCTTTCTTCTCCTTCTCGTTGAGCGCGAAACCTATCTGCGGACCCAGTATCAGGAAGCCTTTCGCTCCGCCCCGCTCGCGTCCGAATCCCAGGTTGGCCAGCAGCGGCACCTGTATATAGTTGATGCGGCGCTCATAGGTATCGCTGCTCGTTTCTATTTTCTCCTTCCATCCCATTCCGGTATAGTTCACTTCGGCCTGCACCGCACACAGAGCCGCGAAGTACTTCTCGCAGGTGTAGCGCAGTGTGATGCCGAATGTGGTGCCCGTGTGAAAGTCCTGTTTGATGGTGGGGTTGAAGGAAACCTTGTTGAGCACGTAGCCTCCGCTCACGCCCACAGCCAGGTCCTGACGCGGTTCGCCCACTTGTGCCTGGCTGGCTGTCCATGCTGCCAGGAGTGACAGAGTGATGATGAGTCTCTTCATTGCACAAGTGTTATCTTCTGGTCAGTGGAATAGTGCACCAGTTGCACGAAGTGGTTCATGCGTTCGCCTCCCTCTGCATCCTGTTGGAAAAGGAAGTTGTGCTGTGCAGGCTGCTGCTTGATTTTGCCCTGCTTGGCCTCAAAGGTGTCGCCCAGAGCGGCCAGTCCGTGCATGAAGTAGTAGCCCATGTCGAAGCCCATCATGGCATAGCGTGGGAAGCTCATCATCATCGGATGCCCGAAGTTGCTGGCAAAGGCGTTGTCGAAAGACTGTGTGCTCGGGCTCAGCGGGTGGCTGTAGTAGGTGCAGTAGGCGTATGTGTCGAACTGGTAGAAGCAGTCCAGCAGCGTCTCCGTATAGGTCATCCATTCGGGGTAGCCCACCAGTCGGATGCGGTATTGCGGGTGAGCGGCAGCAAAGTCCCGCAACTTCGTGCAGAGGATGTTGAGTGACTTGATGCCCGTATTGTCGGGTATGATGCAGTTCACCTGTGTCTGGTTGAAAGCCGACTCATATGCGAAATCGTCCCCGTCGATGTTCAGCACCCTGGCTGCCACCTTCTTTTCGGCCAGACATTCCTTCAGTTTGCCAGTGAAAAGCGCTCCGCGTGTGTCAGGCTCGTTGGTGTTCAGTATTACGTAGTTGGCCTTCTTCTCCATCGTCTTCTGCACCAATGCGGCTGCATCCGTGGCGCTCACGTTGCTGGGAGCCGTTGCCGTGTAGGCCAGAGGCTGATTGGCCTCTCCCTGTGTGTGGGCAAAGGGCATCACCAGACGTATGTTGTGCTGCATGCAGAACTGGTTGAGCGGTTCCACTTGTGCTCCATCCACAGGGCCGAAGATGACGTGCACGTGCTGCAGTTCCTGCTTGTGCTTGCTGAGCAACTGCTGCATGCTCACTTTGGTAGAGCCTGTGTGCAGAGCGTGTATGGTGATATCCACTCCGCTGCGGCGCACGCTGTCGGCAGCCATCAGCAGCCCTTGGTAGAACTCCACCATCTTTGCCCCACGGTCGCTGCTCTCCTCCAGTGGAAGCAGAACGCCTATGCTGAGGCTGTTGAAGCTGGTGCGCACGGATGGCACAGGCTCATCCACGGGTTCTGGCTGCGGGCAGGCGTCGGGAATGGTGAGCAGTGTTCCCTTCTTGGGCTTTCTTTTCTTGACCTTTGCATCAGGGTTGGCCTGCTTCAGAGCCAGCTCGCTTATGCCGTACTTGGCGGCTATGGCAGTCCACGTTTCTCCTTTCTGCACCTGGTGCATGTGCTGGAGCTGCTGCATGGTACCCTGTGCCCATAGCAGGCAGGGCAGACATATCAGTATGAGGGATAATAGTCTTTTCATATCCGCAAAGGTAACACTTTTCCCCCTATGGCAGTCATTTTGCGGCACGAAAAGGGGTGGCGGGTGAAGGAAAAACGCTAATTTTGCAGAACTATGCGTAATAAGAACATTCTAAAGGCTCTCTCTCTTGGGCTTTCCACCCTTTTCCTGTCGGGTGTGGCTGCCTCTGTGCAGGCTTCCGGCATCGTGCTTGACCCTTCTTTGCGGTGGGCTTCCGTGCCTGCTGTGCGTCAGTCTCAGGCTCCTGTGTGGGCTGTTGTGGGGGAGGACGAACTACCCTCGGTAGATCCCACCGGCACGTATGTGACCGTTGAGGGAGAGGAACTGGACGATGCCTCTTCCAGCCAGAGTGCGCCGCTCAAGGCACATTTCAGTGCCAATCCGCAGAATGTGGGTGACTACACAGCCCGCTATGAGTGGAAAATCTGGCGCGAGGGGGATGACAAGAACCTGCTTGTACACCGCTTCGACGAGGAGATAGATTACACGTTCACCGGCAGTGGTTCGTTCCGCATACAACTCTACACCACCTTCACCTTGGGCAATGATACCATCACCTACCCCGGTGAGGGCGAGGAGAATCCCATCTGCGTGAGCATCAGCGAGAGCAAGCTGGAGTTCCCCAACGCCTTTTCACCCAACGGCGATGGCTACAACGATGTGCTGCGTGCCAAGGAAGGCTACCAGAGTATAGTGTCGTTCGAGGCGGCTGTCTTCAGCAGATGGGGCCGCAAGCTCTACTCCTGGAACTCCCCCGCAGGCGGCTGGGACGGCAAGGTCAATGGCCGTACGGTGAGCGACGGAGTGTATTTCCTGGTGGTGAAGGCCAAGGGAGCCGACGGACGTAAGTACAATATCAAGAAGACGATATCGGTGCTGACGGGCTATGACAACAGCCGTCAGCAGGGAACGGGAGGCACTGATGAGTGATTCCAAGCTGACCATACTGGGTGCCAGAGTGCACAACCTGAAGAATGTGGATGTGGAGATTCCCCGCCACAGCCTCACTGTGATTACCGGTCTGAGCGGCAGCGGCAAGTCTTCCTTGGCCTTCGACACCATCTATGCCGAGGGTCAGCGGCGCTATATAGAGACGTTCAGCGCCTATGCCCGCAATTTCCTGGGCAACATGGAGCGCCCCGATGTGGATCAGATTTCCGGCCTCAGTCCGGTCATCAGCATCGAGCAGAAGACCACCAACAAGAATCCGCGCAGCACCGTAGGCACCACCACCGAAATCTATGACTTCCTGCGCCTGCTTTTCGCACGTGCCGGTGAGGCGTTCTCATACGTCAGCGGAGAGCCTATGGCCAAATATACCGAGGAGCAGATAGTGCATCTGATCATCCGCGATTTCGCTTCGCGCAAGATATGCATCCTGTCGCCTCTGGTGCATCACCGCAAGGGACATTACCGCGAACTCTTCGAGAGCGTGCGCCGCAAGGGCTATCTCTATGTGCGCGTCGATGGTGAGATGTGCGAGATAGTGCCTGAGATGAAGCTGGACAGGTACCGCAACCACGACATCGAAGTGGTCATCGACCGCCTGTGTGTGCAGGAGAAGGATGAAGCGCGGCTGGCTCAGACAGTGGCCGTAGCGCTCAAGCAGGGCGACGGACTGCTGCAGGTGCTGGATACCGACACGAGCGAACTGCGCCACTACAGCAAGCGTCTCATGTGTCCCACCAGCGGCATCTCCTATCGCGATCCCGCTCCGCACAACTTCTCATTCAACAGCCCACAGGGTGCCTGCCCGCGTTGCAAGGGCTTGGGATACGTGAGTCTGATAGACCCCGACAAGGTCTTCCCCGACCGCAGTCTGAGTGTGAAGCAGGGAGGAGTTGCCCCCTTGGGCAAATCACGCCAGCAGATGATATTCTGGCAGATAGATGCCTTGCTCCAGACCTACGGCTGCACGCTGGATACACCGCTCTCACAGGTGCCCGATGAGGCACTTTCCGACATCATCAACGGCAGTGACGAGCGCCTGCGTATCCCCTCTTCGGTGGCTCACACCAGCAACGACCTCTTCTGCGAATATGACGGACTGGCCAAGTATATCAGCCAGATGCAGGACCATGATATGGGTGTCAATGCCCAGCGGTGGGCCGAGCAGTTCAGCGGAACCTGCACCTGTCCCGAATGCGGCGGCGCCCGGCTCAACCGCGAAGCGCTTCATTTCCGCATAGCAGGTAAGAACATTGCCCAACTCTCCGCCATGGACCTCTCCGAGCTATACGAGTGGGTGAGTGGGGTAGAGGAGCAGATGGCTCCCCAGCAGCGGCGTATAGCCAGCGAGATACTCAAGGAGATACGCACCCGCTTGCGCTTCCTGCTCGATGTGGGACTCGATTATCTGTCCCTTTCACGCTCTTCGGCCACCCTTTCCGGCGGCGAGAGCCAGCGCATCAGACTCGCCACACAGATAGGCAGTCAGCTTGTGGGGGTGCTCTACATACTGGATGAACCGAGCATCGGACTGCACCAGCGTGACAACATCAGACTCATCAAGTCGCTGTGCAAGCTGCGTGATACGGGCAACACAGTGATAGTGGTGGAGCATGACCAGGAGATGATGGAGCATGCCGACTATATTGTGGATATCGGCCCAATGGCTGGCCGCAAGGGCGGACAGGTGGTGTATCAGGGCACTTACAAGGATATGCTCAAGGCCGATACGCTCACCAGCCGCTATCTGAGAGGCGTGCAGCGCATCGAGGTGCCTGCTGTGCGTCGTCCCGGAAACGGCCATGTGCTCACGCTCAAGGGGGCAAGGGGCAATAATCTGAAGGGTGTGGATGCCACATTCCCGCTTGGATGTCTCATCTGCGTGACCGGTGTGAGCGGCAGCGGAAAGAGCACGCTCATAGGCGACACCCTGCAGCCGCTGCTCAGCCAGCACTTCTACCGCTCGCTGCAGGCTCCCCTCCCTTATGATGCCATCGAGGGTCTGGAGTATATAGATAAGGTGGTGAGTGTGGACCAGAGTCCGCTCGGGCGCACTCCGCGCTCCAATCCTGCCACCTACACAGGCATCTTCAATGACATACGCAGCCTCTTTGTGGAACTTCCCGAGGCCAAGATACGTGGCTACAAACCAGGCCGCTTCTCCTTCAACGTCAAGGGTGGCAGGTGTGAAGCATGCGGTGGCAACGGCTATCGCACCATAGAGATGAACTTCCTGCCCGACGTATTGGTACCCTGTCAGGAGTGTCAGGGAAAGCGCTACAACCGTGAGACGCTGGAGGTGAGGTTCCATGGGAAGAGCATAGCAGACGTGCTCGACATGACCATCAACCAGGCGGTGGAGTTCTTTGAGAACCAACCGTCCATCCTCAAACGCATCAAGGTGCTCCAGGATGTGGGGCTGGGTTACATCAAGCTGGGCCAACCGAGCACCACCCTGTCGGGCGGCGAGAGCCAGCGAGTGAAGTTGGCCACCGAACTGGGGAAGAAAGATACGGGCAAGACACTCTACATACTGGACGAACCCACCACGGGTCTCCATTTCGAGGATATACGTGTGCTGCTCTCCGTACTCAACCGCCTGGTCGATAAAGGCAATACGGTGGTGGTCATCGAGCACAATCTGGATGTGGTGAAGAGTGCCGACTGGCTCATCGACATGGGCCCTGGAGGAGGCCGCGAAGGTGGCCGTCTCGTGTTCAGCGGCACACCTGAGCAGTTGGCCCAGAGTGATGTGAGCGTCACGGCACCCTATCTGAAAGCCATGCTCACGGCACAGAATGACAAGAAAGAAGCGTGAGAGGCGGCCTGTGAAGGCAGCCTCCCACGCACGATACATAACGACCCTAAGTAATATTATCCTAATAGTAAATGCGAATGAAGAAGCAAGTCTTTTTACTCATGCTGCTTCCTGTGGCGGCCAGCGCCCAGCAGCGACCCAACATCGTCTATATTATGACGGATGACCATACGGCACAGATGCTCTCGGCATACGGCAACAGCCCTATCCAGACACCCAACCTCGACCGTCTGGCCAGTGAGGGTGTGCTTTTCCGCCACAGTTATGTGGCCAACAGCCTGTCTGGCCCCAGCCGTGCCTGCATGCTCACAGGAAAGCACAGCCATAAGAATGGTTTTACCAACAATGAGCACGGTATCTTTGACGGAAGCCAGCAGACTATGCCCAAGCTGATGCGTCAGGCAGGTTATCAGACAGCCCTCATCGGCAAGTGGCACCTGGTGAGCCAGCCCACGGGCTTCGATTACTACGAGATTCTGCACGGGCAGGGCGAATACTACAACCCCACATTCATCCAGATGGACGGTTCGCGCAAGGTGGCCAAGGGCTACTGTACCGACATTGTCACCGACAAGGCCATCGACTGGATGGAGCATCGCGACCAGGACAAACCCTTCATCCTCTTTGTGCATCACAAGGCTTGTCACCGCGACTGGCTGCCCCCCATGAAGTATCTGCGCGCCTATGAGGACCAGACATTCCCCCTGCCCGGCAACTTCTGGGACAATTGGGAGGGCCGTGTAGCCGCCCAGCAGCAGGAGATGACCATCGGTTCGGCCCACGACATGGACATCGTGTATGACAATAAGATATACCGCGAGGGCGATTCCACCCGCCTGAGCCAGGCTTATCTGAACAATATCAAGCGCCTGGACGAGGCCGACCGCCGCGTGTATGACCAGTTCTACGACTCCATCACAACGGCCTTCTACCGGAATCCTCCCACGGGACGTGCCCTCACGGAGTACAAGTTCCAGCGTTACATGCGCGATTATGCCAAGGTGACTCGTGCCATGGATGACAATGTGGGCCGCCTTATGGACTATCTGCGTGAGCATGATATGCTGGACAACACGCTGGTCATCTACACCAGCGACCAGGGTTTCTACATGGGCGAGCACGGATGGTTTGACAAGCGCTTCATGTATGAGGAGAGTCTCAATACGCCTCTCATCATGCGCCTGCCCGACGGTATGGAGCGCCGGGGCGAGATAGACGACATGGTGCAGAACATCGACTATGCTCCCACATTCCTTGAGCTGGCCGGTGCTCCCATACCTGACGACATACAGGGAGTGAGCCTGGTGCCCCTGCTCAAGGGCAAGCAGAGTCCCAAGCACTGGCGCAACAGCATCTACTATCACTTCTACGAGTTCCCTGCCGAGCATATGGTGAAGCGCCACTATGGCATCCGCACCGAGCGCTACAAGCTCATCCGCTTCTATAATGATATAGATACGTGGGAGCTGTATGACCTGCAGGAGGATCCCACAGAGATGCACAATCTCTATGGCAAGCCCGGTTATGAGAAGCTGACAAAGAAGTTGCACAAGCAGCTCGACAAGCTCCAGAAGAAGTACGACGTGCGTCCCGAGGACCTGTAAGCGCACTCCTTCACGGACACCTGACCGACAGACAATGCTGCCGGGGCCGCATCATCCATGCGCCCTGGCAGCATTTCTTTTTTGTGCCAGACGGCTGTATTGAAAGGGGAACACGGCAGTCATTCCTGCTCCACAGGGAAGGGCCTTTTCCCGCAGTGCGGTGCAGTTCCATTCGCAGCGTGCTGCGATGGCCCATGCAGCGCGCTGCAGTCGTCAGTGCAGCGTACTGATATCATTTGCCCAAGCGTGCAGAAATCTCCGTTTGCAGGTTGCGTATGGCCATCCAAAGCCTTCTGATGTGCATCCAAAGCCTGCAAACGGAGATTTTCACAGGCTTCTTTTTTATTTTGATTAGGTTTGGCTGACGAAAAGACTACTGTTGCCGGGGGAATGTGAGGGCAAAGGTGGTGTGGTAGCCGCTCATTGGGATGGGTAGCAGAGTGAGGTTGCCTCCCTGTGCCATGATGATTTGTCGGGAGAAGGACAGCCCGATGCCGCTGCCCGTACGCTTGGTGGTGAAGAAGGGGACGAATATCTCACGGCGCACATCACTGGGGATGGGCTGGCCGTCGTTGCTGATGAGCAGGCGGTCGTGCCAGTGCAGCCCCATGTGGGCAGCGCCTGCTTCGGCGGCGTTCTTGGCCATGTTGACCATTATCTGCAGCAGCAGATGGGCATCGGTGAACACGGTGGGAGCCTCGTCGAGATGTACGTGCCAGGTGAGCGCGGGATACATGGCTTGCAGGGTGCTTGCCACTTGCTGGAGGTTCACATCGGTGGGCACAGGCTTCTGCAGCTGTGTCATCTTGCGGTAGCTCTCCACAAAGGCGCTCAGCGAGGCGGTGGTCTCCTGTATGGCCTTGAGCCCTTCCTCGTACAGCGAACCCTTGATGCGCGGGTCGGCCAGCCAGGCTTGGGTGATGCAGGAGATGGGTGCGGTGGCGTTCATGATTTCGTGGGTGAGCACGCGCGTCAGCTTCTGCCACGACTCCACCTCGTGTCGGTCCATCAGTATGCCTATCTCGTGTCCCATGTTGTTGAGGCTGTCCAGCAGCGCCCGCTCGCCTTTGCACAGTCCGCGGGCAGAGAGCCGGAAGGCCAGATCCTCATTGCGCACAGCCTCGTTCATCAGCCAGGCTTTGGCAGCAAGCGCCTGCTGGTGGTGCCTATGCCAGATGAGCCAGATGACGAGCAGCGCCGCCGGCACTCCCAGAAGCAGTCCGAGGGGCACTGTGACAGGAGTCTGCATCTGCTCGGATGCCTCCTGCAGCCATTGCCTGACGAGTGTGATGAGGCTGCTCATGGGCGATGCAGTTTGGCATAAAGCGTCTGCCGCGTGATGCCCAGCAGTTCGGCTGCCCGGCTGATATTGCCATGGCAGTGATCCACCACACGCTTCACGTGGTTGCGCTCCAGCTCGTCCAGCGACTGTATCTCCTGTCCCTTATCCACTGCATCCTTCAGCGTGCGCAGCAGCTCGTCGTTGTCCCACGGCTTGGTAACGAAGTCGGAGGCGCCTGCCTTGAGGCACTTCACCGCCAGCTGCACGTCGGCATAGGCTGTGATGAGCACCACGGGCAACTGCGGATGCAGATGTCTGAGCGTGCGCAGCCACGTAAGCCCCTCCTGCCCGGTGTTCATCCCCAGGGTGAAGTTCATGTCCATCAGCACGATGGAGGCCTTCTCCTGTTGCAGCGTGGCAGGCAGGCTGTCGGGTGACGCGAGTGTGATGACCTGCTCGAAGGTGCTGTCCAGGCATATCCTCAGTGCGGTGAGGATGGCCGGATTGTCATCCACTACCACTATCGTTCCGTATTGTGCCATATATATAATGTATATAGGTTGGGTGCGGCAGCAGGAAGCCGTCTGGCCCCTGTTCCGCCACAAAGTTACGTCAAATGTGTATGAATATCATACGGTGGAGTGTGTGATTTTCATCCAAACCGCCTCTGGGCTGTGCTTCAGCGGCTCCCTTTCCGCGAGAAAGCCTGTATCTTTGCTCATGCAAACGGACAGAAAGTATAAACTTAAAGATAAAGAAGCGTATGATCAAAGTAGAGAATCTGACCAAGGTGTTCCATACCGACGAGGTGGAGACACATGCCCTCAACGGTGTGAGCCTGGAAGTGCAGGACGGTGAGTTCGTTGCCGTCATGGGACCGTCGGGCTGTGGCAAATCGACATTGCTCAATATACTGGGACTGCTGGACAATCCCACCAGCGGACACTACAGCCTGGACGGGCACGAGGTGGGCGGCTTGCGGGAGCGTGAACGCACGCTCTTCCGCCGTGGGCGCATCGGTTTCGTGTTCCAGAGTTTCAACCTCATCGACGAACTCAATGTGGAGGAGAATGTGGAGCTGCCGCTCAAGGCGCTCGGCGTGCCTGCCAAGGAGCGCAGGCAGAGGGTGGTGGAGATACTGCGGCAACTGAAGATGAGCCACCGTGCCCACCACTATCCCCAGCAGTTGTCAGGCGGCCAGCAGCAGCGTGTAGCCGAGCGCCGAAACTGATTCTGGCCGACGAGCCTACCGGCAACCTGGACTCGCGTAACGGACTGGAGGTGATGGAACTCCTGAGCCAGCTCAACCAGCAGGGAGTGACCATAGTGATGGTTACGCACAGCCAGCACGACGCTACCTTTGCCCAGCGCACGGTGGAGCTCTTTGACGGTCAGGTGGTGGATTCGCTTGATGGAGTCTTCTGAGCCGGCACACAGAATGAGACAGCCCCGTGACAAGGAAGGGCTGTGACGGAATTTCAATCAAACAGAAAAAGACAGATGAAAACATTCTTCAAGTTCCTGCAGCGGAACAAACTCTATACGGCCATCGAGGTTTTCGGGCTCTCGGTGGCGCTGGGATTTGTGGTGCTGCTCGCATCCTATGCCCGCACGGAATACAGCGTGGGTCGCACCAGGCCTGCCTATGACAGCATCTATGCGCTGGGATATGGTGAGAGCATAGGCATGACATTGGGTACGGGCGAGAAAATCCTGAACTATCTGCCCGCCTTCACGTCCTGGACCAGGATAAGCTGTCAGCTCGGAGCCCATGTTCTGGTGGGCGACGAATACCACCAGGTGCAGGCTGTGGGGGCAGATGCCGACTTCTTCCAGTTCATGCAGATGCCCCTCCTGGCGGGTGATCAGGCACGGGCATTGCGGGACCGTGAGTCGGTGGTGCTCACCGAGAGTTGTGCCCGTAGGCTCTTCGGCACATCCGATGCCATAGGGAAGTCGCTCACCTGGCAGCGTGGCGGCGAGAAGGTGCGCCTGCATGTGACGGGCGTGATGCCTGATCTGGGACCTTCCAGCATCTTCCAGGATATAGATATGGTGGTTCCCATGTTGTACTTGCAGGGTTATGTGGCCGAGATGGACAACTTCGGTTCGGTCTTCACCTTCACCCGTCTGGCAGCGGGAACATCTGCCGAAAAGGCCCAAAAGGACTTGCTCCGGGGCTACAAGGACTATTGGCAGGACTGGCCAGACAATGGTGACAATGGTTCATTCCTGTGGGGGGCATCGCTTGTGCCTGTAAGCGGAATCTATTTTGCGCCTATCGAAAGGGATAATGGGGTGCTGCGCAAGGGCGATCGCAGCAGGGTGCTCACCCTGGTGGGAGTGGCTCTGATGCTGCTTCTGTCGGCATTGTTCAACTATGTCAACCTCACAGTGGCCCAGACTGGCCGTCGTGCCCGTGAAATGGCTACCCGCCGTCTGGTGGGAGAAACCCGCATGAGTGTGCTGCGCCGCTTCATTGCCGAGTCGTTCCTCTTCACTGGTTTCTGCTTCCTGCTGGGCTGTCTGGTGGCTTTTGCCTTCCGTCCGCTCTTCAATGAGTGGCTTGACACCAGTATCGTATTTCCCACAGATGCGGTGTCGCTGCTGGTTGCACTGGCCGCTCTGGTGCTGGTGTCGCTGCTCTCTGCCTTCATGCCGGCCCTGCTGGTACTGCGTATCAAGCCCATAGATGTGATGAAGGGCAACTTCCGCTTCCGCAGCAAGATGGTGCTCGGACGTGTGTTCATGGTGCTTCAGAGCGCCATCAGCATGGTGCTGGTATCGGTGGGCCTGTGCATGGTGATACAGATGCAGCACATGCTCCATCGTCCTACGGGCTACCGCACAGAAGGCATCCTCATGGTGAAAACTTGGGCATTGGGAATGGATAGGGCACAACAGGAGCTGCTTCACAACCGCCTGGTGCAGTTGCCCCAGGTGCGCAGAGCAGGCTATGCCGGCAATGTCCCTTGGGCGGTGGGCTATGATGGTGTGCATCGCGATGGCGAGAAACTGTCGTGGATGAGGCGCATCCGTCTTGATTCTACGGTGTTTGACATGCTTGGGTTTAAGGTCATCGAACAATACACCAAGCCCCTGCCCGGACAACTGCTTGTCACCAGGGAGACGTGCCGACGCTACCGCATTTCGCCCCAGAACCCTTATGTGGAGCCGGAGCAGGAAGGTCGCATACGCAAGCGGGTGTGTGGTCTGGTGTCGGACTACTATGCCGGGTCGGCTGTGGATGAACCGATGAAGGACAGTCACAATGCGGTGGAGCTCATTGGGGAAAAGGATTCCGTGCTGTTCTGTCAAGTAATTGAGGTACAGGGCGACGAGGCAGAGGCGATGAATGCAGTGAAGGAAGCCTACAGGCAGACTGCACTTGAGTTGTCGGGCCTGCCTGTTGAGGCAAAGGCTTATTACGTGACGGACTATCTGAAGGACGAGCTCAAAGGCACGCGCAATACCATGATGCTCGTACTGGTCTTCATGTTCATCTCGGTGATGATATCGGCCCTCGGTCTGCTGGCCATGTCGGTTTATTTCACAGCACAGCAGAGCAGACAGATAGCCCTTCGCCGTGTGTTCGGATATGGTCAGCGGGCTGTGGTGGGCTGGTTGTCGGTGCGCTTCGTGCTCACCACGTTGGTGGCTGTGGTACTGGCAACGCCCCTGAGCATATGGCTCATGCTGCGTTACCTGCAAGGCTTCCACTATGCCATCTCCTTCCCATGGTACATCCTGCCTCTGTCTGCTCTCATCATTCTGCTGGTGGCCATGCTTTCCATCCTCTGGCAAACATGGCGTGCCGCCTCCTGCAACCCGTCGAAGACGTTGAGAAGCAACGAATAATAAATCATCATAAAGCGCTCACAGTATAGCGGTAATAGCTTATAAAATGACTGTGAGCGCTTTGTGATTGACTGGTCAAAGGTAAAGGCGGGTGGGTTTATAGCAGCAGAAAAGTGTTTCTGCATAACAGATGGCTTCTCGAAAGTGAAGCAGGACAAACCGTTCGATGCCACACAAAAGACTTTCCAACTCAATAAAGCCGCAGAAACCATTAGCGTTAATGGTCGTCACAAAGTTTTGGCGGTTACCTCGCATCTCCCGAAATAATTTCGTAAATTTGCGTTTCATAGACAGCGTGCGCGCAAACTTAAATCAAGTAAAGCAAGCACACCGACAAACAGACCACACTGACTTGACAGTCGGAAAAAGGAAGCTGCAACAAGTTCCTTCAGTGAACAATGCCATCAGGCTATGAACATATGGTGCCGATGGCCTCCGTTGGGATGTTTGAAATAAACGAGCAAGATGTCGATTGAACTGCCAAAGGTCATAAACAACATATCAGAACGGGTGATAGACGACTTGAAAGTAAAGTTGTCCAAAGGCTCTCGTGTGTCAATAGCAGCAGCCTCCTTTTCCATATATGCTTTTGAAGCATTGAAGGAAGAACTGGAGAATGTGGAGGAATTGCGGTTTATATTTACTTCGCCTACATTCATAAAGGATAAGGTCAAGAAGGAGAAGCGCGAGTTCTTTATCCCCAAGCTCAACCGTGAACGCAACCTTTATGGTTCCGACTTCGAAATAAAGCTCCGCAACAAACTGGAGCAGAAAGCCATTGCCAAGGAGTGTGCCGACTGGATAAGGCGTAAGGTGCGGTTCAAGTCAAATGCTTCGCAGGAAGCCATGGGCGGTTTCCTTAGTGTCAATGGCGAAGCGTCACATGCTTATGTGCCTTTCAATGAGTTCACAACTACAGAATTGGGTTGTGAGCGTGGCAACAGTGTCTATTCCATGGTCAATGTGATGCCGTCGCCCTTTGCAGAAGAATACCTTAGAATATTCAATGAACAGTGGCAAAATGGAGAGAAGTTTGAGGATGTGACCAATAAGGTGTTGGAACACATCGAAACGGTGTATCAGGAGAATGCGCCTGAGTTCATATACTTCATAACACTGTACAACATCTTCAACGAATTCCTTGAGGATATCAACGAAGATGTGTTGCCTAACGAGAAGACAGGGTTCCGTGAAAGTGTTATATGGAACAAGCTCTACAACTTCCAGAAGGATGCAGCCCTGGCTATCATCAACAAACTCGAAAAGTATAACGGGTGCATCCTTGCCGACTCTGTGGGCTTGGGCAAGACCTTTACGGCTTTGAGTGTGGTCAAGTACTACGAGAACCGCAACAAGTCGGTACTTGTGCTCTGTCCGAAGAAGCTTTACGAAAACTGGAGCACCTTCAAGACCAATTACAAGAATAATCCTCTGGTGGCCGACCGTCTGCGTTATGACATTCTCTTTCATAGCGATTTGAGCCGGGACAGAGGGATGTCTAACGGTATTGACCTTGAGCGGATAAACTGGGGCAATTACGACCTTATTGTCATAGACGAAAGCCACAACTTCCGTAATGGCGGAAATGTAGATGAAGACGATGACGAACTGGACATCATCGAAGATGGTGAGAAGAAGAAAGAAAACCGCTATCAGCGACTGATGAACAGGGTGATTCGTGCCGGCGTAAAGACCAAAGTGCTGATGCTCAGTGCAACTCCTGTCAACAATCGTTTTGGCGACCTGAAGAACCAGTTGCAATTGGCTTACGAAGGTCATGCAGAGCAGATAAACGAGGCGCTTGACATAGACCGCAGCATTGACGAAGTGTTCCGCACGGCACAGCAGGCTTACAACAGATGGACAAAGCTTGGGCCGGAAGAGCGGACTACGGAAAGGCTGCTTGACGAACTGAGTTTTGACTTTTTCGAGTTGCTTGATGCAGTCACCATAGCCCGAAGCCGTAGTCATATCATGAAGTACTACGACACAAAGGACATCGGGAAGTTCCCCACAAGGCTGACTCCCATATCGCGCCGTCCGAAGCTCACGGATTTGAACGAGAGTATTACCTTCAGTGAGATTGCCGATCAACTGAACAACCTTAATCTCAGTATCTACACGCCATCGCTCTATATCTATGATAGTGCGAAGGAGCAATATGAGATCAATATGGAGGGGTCTGGCCTATCTATTGATGGGCGTGAAAAGGGCTTGCGCAAACTGATGGCTACCAATATGCTGAAGCGCTTGGAGAGTAGTGTCAATTCCTTCCGCTTGACTCTGAAACGTATTCAGGAGTTTATTGATGAGACTCTTGAAACCATTGCCGACTATGGAGATAATGGCTCTGTTGATGTAGCTGATTTTGCAGAAGACTTGGATAGCGTTGACAGTGAGAACAACCCGTTTGTAGGCAAGAATTCCAAGATCAGCCTTCATGATATAGATGTGGTGCGATGGGCAAATGACCTGCGTAGTGACAGGAATCGGCTTGCCGGGCTCCAGTTCATGCTCAAAGACATTTCACCAGCGCATGACACCAAGCTACAAATGCTCATCGAGGACTTGAAGCACAAGTTTGAGCATCCCATAAATGAAGGGAACAAGAAGGTGCTCATCTTTACTGCCTTTGCTGATACGGCCAACTATCTCTATGACCAACTGGCAGCCCGCATCAAGGCGGAGTGCGGCCTGAATGTAGCGCTTATCACAGGTTCAACGGACGGCAAGTGTACCATTCCTAAATTCCCGATGAACTTCAACAACGTGCTGACCTATTTCTCGCCAGTGTCGAAGGATCGTTCAGAAATCTTTCCCAAGGCAACAGAGGAGATAGATGTGCTGATAGCAACCGATTGCATTTCAGAGGGACAGAACCTTCAGGACTGTGATTTCCTTATCAACTATGACATTCATTGGAATCCAGTTCGCATCATCCAACGCTTTGGACGTATTGACCGTATTGGCAGCAGGAATGATGTGATTCAGCTTGTCAACTATTGGCCGGATATGGAACTGGACAAGTATATCGAGTTGAAAGGACGTGTAGAAAGCCGCATGAAGGCTACTGTGTTGACCAGTACAGGTGACGACAATCTTCTGTCACAGAATGAGAAGGGCGATTTGGCCTACCGTAAGAACCAACTCCAGAAACTTCAGGAAGAGGTGGTTGATATAGAGGATATGGACACAGGCATCAATATCATGGATTTGGGACTTAATGAGTTCCGCCTTGATCTCCTGGCCTATGTCAAGGAGAACCCTGACGTGGAGCACTCGCCGTATGGCATGAATGCGGTAGTGGCAAGTTCTGACTTGGCCAAACCTGGTGTCATCTTCATCCTGAAGAACAGGAACAGGAATGTCAATATAGACAGGAAGAACTTGCTGCATCCGTTCTATATGGTGTATCTGGGCGAAGATGGCTCCGTCATCTGCGACCATCTGCAGCCTAAGAAATTGCTCGATGTGATGCGCCACGTGTGCCGAGGCAAGAGTCTGCCGGATAAGGAGTTATGTGCCATCATCAACCAGGAAACGGCTGACGGCCGACAGATGAGCCATTACAGCGATATGTTGGCGAAGGCGGTTGACAGCATCATTTCTGTAAAGGAAGAGTCGGATATTGACAGCCTGTTCTCCATGGGCGAGACGAGTGCCTTGCTGGGAGATGCCAAGGGGCTGGATGACTTCGAGTTGATAACATTCCTGATTATCAGATAATATGATAGATCTACATTATCCTCCAACCACGTTTGTAGGCAAGTCTGTTCCCAAGAACGCTTTCTACCGGCATCTGGAAGTGAATGCGAAGATGAAGCAGCACTTCGTAGATGATGTGGTGGCCATCAAGTGGCTTTATAAGCTGGCGCCTTCCACTCTCAATGTGGCAGATGGCAAGGTGGTTCACGAGATTGTGGTCTTTTCTGCGCAGCTGAAGTCGCAGGATTGTCTGGATGATGTCTTCCTCTTCATCGATAGGAACATGCCTCGCCACGTGGTGTTTGTCCTGGAATATGAGGGGCAGTATAAGCTGCTGCTCAACTATAAGGAGTGGCTGGATGCCTCGGCAGGAACCTTCAGGATAGTGAAGTCTTTCGCTTCGGAATGGTTCCGTGAGGCAGATTTGTCTTTGCCTATCCAGGGACTTACGATGGATGCCATCTATGAAAATATGGCAGGTGTGATTTCCGGCTATGGCACGAGCCGTAGCGAGGAAACCAAGCGCATGGTGGAGCTGGATTCCTTGATACAGAAGGGCAGGAAAGAGATTGCAGCCTTGCAGAAGCGGGTTCGGACTGAAAGGCAGTTTAACCGCCAGCTGGAGCTGAACAACGAGGCTCGGGCGTTGAAGAAGAAGGTTGCTGAGTGGGAAAAAGAAATGGATGTTTTTAAAAAAGGGCGCACCCGACAAACCCTGTGGAGTAGGCCGTGCAGATGCTAACCCAAAACTG
>ERZ780141.791-NODE-791-length-21594-cov-3.203445_pt1 | contig 21594 bp, 24 predicted proteins | sample MGYA00433080_ERZ780141 | MGnify/ENA primary metagenome ERZ780141 (study PRJEB29588, sample SAMEA2154047) | human gut metagenome | biome: human gut; feature: human-associated habitat; material: faeces | place: Denmark | collected 2008/2010 ... | reverse complement strand
TAGTTAGGATCAACACCGGCAAATCCGAATTGGTCATAGCGTTGCTTTTTTTGTGGGTCGGACAGAATCTCGTATGCCTCGTTGCACTCCTTGAACTTAGCTTCAGCCTCCGGATTGTCCGGATTCAAGTCAGGGTGATACTTTTTGGCAGTTTTTCTGTATGCTTTTTTTATTTCGTCCTCAGATGCGCCTTTGCTTACACCCAAAACTTCATAATAGTCTCTTTTTTCTGCCATTTTGCTGAAAAATTAATAAATAGTATATTACTGACCCACTACCACTTTAGCGTGGCGAAGCACTTTTTCATTAATAGTGTAACCCTTTTGCACAGTGTCGATTACCTTGCCCTTCATACTCTCGTCGGGAGCAGGGAAAGTGGTGACAGCCTCATAAATATCGGCATCAAAGTCGGTGCCAGTTGATTCCATAGGCTTCACTTGCTGTGATTCGAGGTATTTCATAAATTTGTTGTAGATGAGGTCGACGCCCTCTTTCAGGCCTTCCACATCTGAACTATTGTCGATTGCGTCGATAGCGCGTTCAAAGTCGTCGATCACAGGAAGCAATCCAAGCATAGCCTTTTCACCACCATTCTTGATGAGTTCGGCTTTCTCCTTCACTGTGCGTTTGCGGTAGTTGTCGAACTCTGCCATCAGGAAAAGGTATTCCTTTTGCGACTTTTCGAGTTCGGCTTGCAATGCCGCTATCTTGTCTTCTGGAGTTTCCTCCTTTGCAGATTGTTCTTCTTCAGCATTTTGGCTTTCAACTTCGGCATTTTGTGCCTCGGTTTGAGTTTCCTCTTGCTGCAATTCTTCTTCTTTAACCTGCTCTTGTTCTTTCTTGCTCATATTTCGTTTGAATTTCAATTTCATAAATGTGTATTTGTAGTGACTTTATCGCAAGTCATATTCAATAGCGATTGCGTGGCTCGCACTATGTAAACCACGCCCTCAGCAATTATTAATCAACGATATGCAAAAATAATGCCAACTTGCGTTGGCACAATATGAACGGGAGGGAATTATAGCTGTATGACAAAATGACTATATTCCTTGAAGTTGTCGGCAGCCTTTTCTGCCATTTCGGCACAACTGAAAATGCCGAAGATAGACGAACCAGAGCCCGACATCGCCGCATAGGAGGCACCGCTCTCGAGCAGTGTGCGCTTGATTTCTGCCAGTGAGGGGTATTGGGCAAACACGCTTTTCTCAAAGTCGTTGACCAACTCCTTCTGCCAATTCTCCATGCCATCTGACAGAATTTCGGGAATCGGCTTGGCTGATGGGGCAGGGGTGACTTGCGCATAGGCCGCTTTGGTGGGCACCGACACATCGGGCTTCACGAGCAGCATGTGCTTCCCTTTCAGGCACACATCGGTGGGCGTGAACTCATCGCCAATGCCAGTAGCCATCATGGGCTTGTTGTGAATGAAAAACGGACAGTCGGCACCGATTTTTGATGCCATTTTTGCCAACTGTTCGGCGGTGCAGCCAAGTTTGAACATGTCGTTGAGCATCTTCATACAGAACGAAGCATCGCTTGAACCGCCGCCCAGACCGGCACCATCGGGGATATGCTTCACCAGATAAATATCCACAGGTGGCAGACCGAACTCCTTTTCCATCATTCTATAGGCCTTCATCACCAAATTCTTTTCGGTGGGGCAGTCCACCACTCTGCCATAGCATGTGAGCGTGGATTCGGAGCCTTCGGCTGGCACTATCTCCAGCGAATCGGTGAGCGGAATGGGGTAGAACACTGTTTCGATATTATGATAGCCATCGGGCCTACGGCTCACGATGTTGAGACCGAGATTGATTTTAGCGTTGGGGAAAGTTATCATTGTAATAGTTGTGTATTTATTCTGTTAAAGCACTGGACCGAGCAGGCGCGATGAGGATTCGAGCGCGCGCTGGCTCAATGGGCGTTTCACCCATTCCTCAAGCGTCATTTCCTCGCAACTTTGTTCGGAGTCGGCGAGGAAAATCGCCTTCATCTTGGTGCAGAACGATTTGCTGTAGATGAGCGCGTTGCACTCGAAATTGTGTTCAAGACTGCGGAAGTCGAAGTTGGTGGAGCCTGTGGTCACAAATTCATCGTCGATAATCACGCACTTGGCATGAAGCATTCGCTCGGTGTAGAGCAGCACCTTGATGTCGGCAGCCAAGCACTCTTTCACATAGGAGAGCGACGAATATTTCAAAATCTTGCTGTCGGGGTAAAGCGGAATCATAATCCGCACATCCACGCCCGAAAGCGCCGCCGCCTGAAGCGCCGATTTCATGCTCTCTTCGGGCAGGAAATAGGGCGTCTGGATATAGATGCACTTTTGCGCCTGCGAAATGGCGCGCAGCAGCACCATCGACATGGCGTTGAGAGGCTGTGTAGGGCCGCTAATCACGATTTGCATACCCACCGTCTCGGCATTTGGCGCGAGAGTGGAGGTGCAAGGCTGGTCGAGCAACATTCGCTTCATGAAGTTCCAGTCGATGGCGAACGAGAATTGCAAGCCCTTCACGGCATCGCCCACGATGCGCAAATGCGTGTCGCGCCATGCCTTGTAGCCTTTTTCGCCTGTCACATAGCGGTCGGCAATGTTCATGCCCCCGATGTAGCCCACTTCGCCATCAATCACCACCACTTTGCGGTGGTTGCGCCAGTTGAGCCTGTTGGCAAGTTGTGGGAAAGTCACCTTCAGGAACGGATAAGCCTCCACGCCCTCTTCGCGCAAATGCTTGAAAAACGACGAGGCGATGCTCCACGAGCCCACATGGTCGTAGATCACCCTCACTTTCACGCCCTCGTGGGCTTTTTGAATGAGGATTTCCGCCAATTCCTTGCCGATGGTGTCGGCAGAGAAGATGTAGTATTGGAAATTGATGTATTTTTTTGCCGCGAGCAAGTCGGATTTCAGTTGACTGAACTTTGCTTCGCCCTCGGTGAAGATGTCCACCTGGTTGGTTTTGAAGAAGTGAGGTTCGCCAAGGGAATTGACCAGGTTGATGATTTGCAGGCTCGACTCCGAAAGGCTGAAGTTGGAGGATTCGGGGGTGTTGAGCGAAGCCTGGCCACTGCGTTTCATGCGATTGTTGCGCGAAATCATCATCACACTTTTCAAACTCCTGCCGAAGAACAGATACACAAGAATGCCCACCACCGGCAGCAACAGCAGCACGGTGACCCACGCCAGCGAACGCACAGGGTTGCGGTTCTCCGACACCACCACTATAATGCACCCGATAGCGGTGATGATGTATAGCGCGGTGAACACGTAGAACACGGCATTTGCGTAGGGAAACAGTTCGGCTAAAAGCATTGGTTGTGCGAAATAAGGGTGACTTGCTTAAAGATTATCTTAAAAAATAAAAGGCTATCACGCCACCTTTCCGCTATGGGCTTAGGCGTAATGATAGCTTGGTGCTCTTGGGCGGTGAGGCGGTTATATGCTCTACTTCACCACCACCTTGCGCGACCACTGATTGTTGTAGCGCACGATGTAGAAGCCCTTAGGCATTTCGATAGTCACATGGCTATCGGCGTTTACCTTCACCGATTTGATCAGTTGGCCCGTAATGGCGTAGATGTTGAAAGTGGCATCGTTGCTGCCTGCTGCGAAATAGATAACTCCTACTCCGCCTTTGACAGAAGCTACATTTGCAACACTTTCAGCCACAGCAGGCACTGGCTCAGGGGCAGCCCAAGTGCCAGCCGCGCCACAAGCGACCATAATAAGCAATATTGCGAGTATCTTCTTCATATCAAAGACAAAATTATAAAGAAAAAATATAAAAAACAATTTTTCCACACAATTTTTCTCAAATTTTTCCGTTATTGCCGCCGTGGTTGGATAATGTATTCATAGTGAGTGGGTTATGCGGGAAACGAGCGATGCTCATAATGAATCGTGACGTAGGGACATGCCTTCGGCATGTTTCGCTGCAATCGGCAATGTTTCAACGCATTGGAAACATGCCAAAGGCGAAAGCACTGAAAAAGTCGAAAAGAGGATTTTAGAGCCGTTGTAAACGGCATATTGTGGTTAACTCCATGCAAGCTCGCTTGCGAGCGCAGCTTGGAGACAGGTCTAAATATAGTGGCGAGCGTCGGAGACGGTCGGTCGTGGTAGCATCAATAGTTTTGACCATAACCGACCCTCTACGAGGCTCATACCCTCTTTAGTGCAATCTCCAAGCTGCGCTCATTCGCTCCTGCGGAGCTTCATTCGCTTGCATGGAGATGCGTGCAACATAAAACCCAATCTTTTTTATTACCTTTGCATTGTCAAAGTAAAACAAGTGCCAGCACTTGTAAATGGCAATAACAAGTAAATAAATTCACAAATCTCTGATAATCAACCACTTACACTATGAACGCAAAAGGTAATAACATCAAAGCGATTATGTTTGTCCGTGTATCTTCAAACGCACAAGATTTTGAACGCCAAAAAACGGCATTACTCCCTCTTATCAAATCTGATGGGTACGCAGATAATGAAATCGCAATTGTAGAGCATAAGGAATCCGCCACTAAAAATGATTTCAACTCTCGCCAATCGCTCCAAGAGTTACAAAATTACATCAACACTTGCAATATACAAAATGTTTATGTGCATGAAATATCTCGATTGGCACGCCGTAGCGATGTGATGTATCAAGTTATGGCATTGCTTGAAGAACACAAAATCTGCTTGGTTTGCGCCACGCCTACACTCTTGCGCACAATCGAGAATGGCAATAGCAATCCAGTAGCACACATGATGTTTGCATTTCTCTCCCAAGTAGCGCAAAGTGAAATGGAGCAAAAGAATATACGCACAATGACAGGCAGAGCGCAGAAGTTGAAAGAGGGTAAACTGGCGACAAAGGCGTTATTTGGATATACAAGAAACAAAGAGGGTTATGCCATTTTAGACCCTCAACGCTCCCAAGAGATAAAGCAGTTATTCCAGTTGATTAATGAGGGGTACACAGCATTAGAGATATGTGAGCAAATGAAGTACACGGCATTTTTAGAGGGCGCAAATGAAAAGAGCGGAAAACACCGCATTTATAGAGCGATTAAAAACGAGCGTTACGCTGGCAACCTCAACTATCCTGCAATTGTCACAAAGGAAGAACAAGAAAAGGCAATGGGTCAACTACTCCAAAACACTCCAGTCAAAGACCGCAAGAAACGCACCCCTAAGGGTGATTATCTGTGCAAGCATCTTGTATTCAATGTTGATGGTTATATGCTTTCCGCCACGCAAGAATATAATCGCCCTGCGTATGTAGCGCACAATGGTGATATAGTTGTAATGAACGCCCAGGCACTTGATGATTTGGCGTGGGCAAAGAGCGTTGAGATTAAGGCAGAACTTGAAAGGGGTGCAAACAAAGAGCAAAGGGAGAGAGCGAGAAAACAATTACCAATTTTGGAAGATGTTCGGGTTAAAATTCAAAAGCAGATAGACAGCATCGAGGGCAAGAGAGAGAGGGCAAATGAACTCTACGTTTTAGGCAATTCAAGCAAGGCAACATATCAAAAAATGCTCGGCAAACTGGACGCTGAACATTCCCGATTGCTCAATGAACAAAACGCAAACGCCATCCAAATAGCGGAAATGCAAAAGGTGATAGACGGTGATAACACCTATTTGAGCAATGTATCAAGTTATAACAACTTACTCGACATTGAGGATAAAACGGTGCAAGCAAGCATTACTCATGAAATAATCAAGCGCATTGTGGTAAGCAAACACTCCGCCACCAATAACGCAAGGCGTGTAATGAAGATTGAGATTGAATATAACAAGACGCTTTACAACTACCCTCCAACATACTACCTCTACATTGTAAGAGGGTCAAAAAGGGAGTTAATGCAAGTGATAGAGGAAAGCGATGGCACAATGATAACAACAGACCTCACCCCATCACATTGGAATCAGCGCAGAACAACCAAGAGAAAAAAATAAAAACACAATGGGGGCATTATCGCCCCCAATTCTTTCATTTAATCTCCACTATCTTATGCAAGTACCTTGGTGATATAGGCCGGCCTCCCTCTGCTATTTTGAAGTAATTCAAAACGAGCGTATCTCCCATTTTCTGCTCTTTCACAAGAGTGCTGTCATTGATGTTATACATCAATTCATAGTGCGTTGTGCTGTGTCGCTTTTCGCAACTCCACGCCAGCATCATTGCCAGCGTCAACATTGTTAATATTGTCTTTTTCATTGTTGTTTGTGTTTTAGTTTCTTGTTATTTTCTTGCGCTTGATGTATCTCGTTATGGCATTCTCTGCATAACGCAATGAAGTTGTTGCTATCCGTTAAAAGTGCATATTTCCGCTCGTTTGAGATATTCCCCTCAAAAGGTGATATGATATGGTGGCAATCACTCGCTGGACTGTACACCCCATTTTGTAAGCACTTTTCACACCATGGGTGGGTGCGCATATAATACCCCCTTATTTTTTGGTAGTAGGTGTTGTTATAGTATTTTCTACGCTCTTTGCGCCTATCGCTCTCACCCTTTTTCTTTTCAAGTCTTTTAATTGTTGGCATTGTTGAAATATCCGTGTAAAATCGCTTTATCCTTTGGCAACCAAATTGTCGGGGTGAATTCCCACTCGCTGTTGTTATCGTACTCTCTCCGTTTAACTCGCCAATTGGTGATGCTGTACTCATCAAATTTAAAGTGTGTGAGGTCAAAAATATACCACTCCACAGCGTTGAAATATATAATTATATTACTCTCTCCCTCTCGCAAATTCTCTTTCATAAATAGGTACTTTTTAACCGTCAATGGCAAGCAAGGAAAGTTTGCTATCTGCTTATTCTCTTTGAGGTCGATGGCATACTCTTTAATCAATGTGCCATTACTTGTATAACCGCTACATCTCAAATCGTGGTGGTTTTTATGCTCTTGCTTTTCTATCTTGATATTGCCGTTGAAAAGTTCATGTAATAGTCCGCCAATTATCTTGAAGTCCTTTTCCTCTTGCTCTCTCTCCCTCGCTTCTGCTTGCTCTTGAAATATCCTTGTTAAGTTGTGAGAATGTTGTATTGTTTGCATAATCTTATTGTTTCTATATATAAATACATGAACAAGTAAAAAAAACTATCGCACCAAAAGAGAATTTTGGCACGATAGCGATATGGCAATAAAAACAATAAAAAAAAGGGTGTACGCTATTTTCGCAAACTGCATCACACCCGTATGCAAACTATATTTTTCTGAACAATCTTCGAGGTATCACCCTCTATCTATTTTATTGAAATCCCCTCTGTTGAGGGGTATAAATAACTTCTTTACTATAAATATATGAAACTTTTGAATTTTTCGCACCTATGCACAAAAAAATGGAAACATCGCAAAAGGGCGGTTGCTGACACCCAAATGCGATGTTGTGTTATGGTTATTTCTTTATTACATTTGAAATATACACATTTCTAATGTACTCGTTGTGTACTATTGCAAAAGTGCAATTACATTATATATTGTCTTTCTCTTTTTTAATATACGTTGTGTTTGCACTTTTACTCTCTATTACTTTTTAACCTTATTATACTTTGATATACCATTATCCTTTCGGAAGTTTTTAAGGGTGCGTAAACTGCACTTAACGCCATATTCCTCTAATACTTTCAAATTCTCTTTATCAGTCAAGTTGCAATCATACAACTCGCCAATCTCTGCATAGTGTATCGCTTTTTTTGCCATCGCTGCTAATTGCTTGTTGCTATATCCCTCAACATTGTTGTAGTAGGGATTTACAATGAATTTGCGCTTATCCCTCTTTACCATACTCTTATAACTTTCCAAGTCTTCTTTCAACGCACTCACCACAATTTGAAATACTTGCTTTTTAGTTATATAGTCCTTTTTGGTGTTGAGGTAGAAGTTTTCCAATTCCCACACGGTGTTGAAAAGCAATTGCTCAAATGAAATTGTAGGTAGCATCATACGTCGCATAATTGCGGTTAAGAATAATTTCTTTTTTCTACCATCTCCATCTTTCCAGCGGTAATTGTCCTTATATTTGAAAGTCTTTTCTCCGTTTTTCATTTCATAGACGGTGTATGTTTTTCTCTCTATCTCGATATAGTCTTCTGGCAACTCTATATACATTTTAGCAGGGTCATAGTTCAATGGAGTGTTGTTGATTACCTCGATGCTATCCGTGTACTTTACAAGAAACGCTCTGTTATCAAGATTCCAGTAATTTCTCATGAAATCGCTGTTGTTATCAAAAGTGCAATTACATTCTATATTGTTGTGTTCTTTTTTAATATACGTTGTGTTTGCACTTTTACTCTCTTGCTCGTTTTCATCTTTGAATTCAATATCGTAAACCTTGTGTTTCGTGCCGTTGACGCATTGAACTCTTTGTTGTTTGCCAGTACCCAAATAGAATTGAAAAGGTGAGAATGTGCAGTTATCAACATTGATGCCGAGTTTGTCAACAATGTAATGAGAGTTGTATCTGTAAACGTGTTCATTTTCAATGTTCTTTTCCATCAAATAAACCAATCTCATACGCTCGTTGCCCTCTGTGCTGCTAAATGTATTATACCACAAATTCGGCATAACATCGTTATCAAGCGAGTTAATGAACTCTTCACTCGTTTTTCCCTCTAAGTTGTCAACGTCTACAAAAATAAGTGGAGTGCCAATGAAATTTTCTTTTGTCTTATCACACATTGAAAATTCCGCGTTGTTTGTGTAATACGCGCAAAAGGCATAACCGCAAGAAATGAGGTTTGTCAAGGTGTAAATGCTTACATCTTGCTTGTTATAGGTTATTTTCTTGATTTCAGCGCCAGATGGTTTGCTTGTGAATTTTTGATTAGATACCGCTACATTAATCATATATTAAAAAAATCTCAGCAAATGAGAGGTAGCGGACTCCCAAATGCCGAGAATTTAAATATCTTATTTTTTGCCATTTTACAACACCAATGACCGCTACTTCATTAATGTAAGGCACTTTCCTTTTCTAATACAGATATACAAAAACTTTTTTAATCGCTTTTGTTATCCTCGTACATCTATAAATAGTTTGTCAAAATAAAAAAGTTAACACATTCGGGTGTTTTTTTCACTAAGCAGTTGCCAGCGTTAAAAAACACTCTCAACCATCTATTTATATATAAAATCTAATCTATATTATGATTGAAAAAATTATCTTAAAGAAGTCGGCAGTATTGGATAAGATGCCGACCACCGAGCAATTGGAATATGGTGAAATTGCGCTTAATTACAACGCTGCACACCCCTTTTTGTCTTTCAAAGATAGCGATGGCGATATAATGCCGTTAAATGACTATTCGCAAGATATTGCGTATCTCTATAGTCATAAGTTAGACGCTGGCGTGCTTGATGCTATCAATGAAAACACCGATGCCATCAAAAAGAAGTTGAATATATCAGATTTCAACGCTTTTAAAGCAGATAACACAAATACTATCAACGTATTAGATAGGAATGTATCGCAGAATAGTTCGGAAATTCAAGAGGTCAACGGTATTGTACAGAATCACACAGATGCAATTGCCACCCTCAACACCAGCATTGCGCAAAAAGCGGACAAAACAGACATTGACACTATCAACGCCAAAGTTGACAAAAAAGTCAGCAAGACCGATATTACACAGTCCACTGGCACCAGTGAAACGGTGGTGATGAGTCAGAAGGCGGTGAGCGATAAGCTGAGTGAGGTGGATGGAAAAGTGGACGAGTTAGAGGAGGAAATCAATGGAAATGACATCAAGTATGTATTTACTTCCGCAGAAATAGGAACTGGAACATGCAATATTTCTCTTAATAGTATTGATGCCAATGAAGATGATGTAGTGTATTTTTACTCTAAAAATAAAAGGAGTTTTGGACTCGCTTCTGATACCGAGTATTTGAATAATTTGGAACTTGTAGATGACGGAGACGGTGTGTATCATACGCGGCTTACGGTATTAAATTCCACAAAAAAAGGTCTTGCTACAAACTTAAGAATATATAGTGTTAATAGTGATGACTATTTTGTTTTTTATGGGAAGCATATAGACGGTATTCGCCAAAAAATTGCAAGCATACAAGAAGATACTGAATCATTAAAGAATGAAATAAAAGAAAGCGCAAAAAAAGTTTTGGCGAAACACAAGAATTTATGGACAAACAAGAACGTGGTTGTTGGATGGTTTGCTCAAGATGGTAGTGTTTCTGAGAATATAAGTTCAAATGCAATGGTAATTGAAGAGCCTATAAAAGTCTCTCCAAATACACAGTATTACCTAACAGCAGAATTTACTCCGACAGGTGGACGTGAGTACGATAGCAATATGCACCTTTTAAGAAACTTGTCATATTCTGGCAAACTTTTAAGTGTTGGAGAGAACACTGAATACATAAGATTCGCATTCACTAAAATAGAAAAGTCTAAAATTGACGATGCTTATCTTCAAGAAGGTGCAACTACGCAACCGATAGACTCTGATTACCTTGAGGATGGGTTAAGAGTTAAATATATTGATAATTTTATCAAAGAAATATACGGTGATAAAGTGTCATTTGTCGGTGGCAATAACACGTTTAAAGAAGGAAACAAGGTTGATGTTACTGAAGGTAGGACGTATGTGCTTACTGTCAACTCTTTGGATATACCTATGGATGGGGTTACCGTGACAGATAAAAGTAACATTTTTGTCATTGGTTTGTTTAAGCCATCTGGCGAAAAGTTGAATTATTTATATGTTTATGCAGAAAATGGCATCATAGATAAAAACTATTATGTCACTATTCCAGAAGGTTATACAAAATTAAACATTGGTGGCAGATGTTCTTTGGGATACAAATTTGAATGTATTTTGAGAGAAGTAGACAAAGATACATCTGAAATAAGTATAAACTCTTTGAATCCATTTCAAGAATTTGCTGACAAATTTGCCAATGCCAAAATTGACAAATCTTTTATATTTGCTCATTTTTCCGACATTCATGGTGTTAAAGAAAATCTTGTTAGATTTAACGATTTTTGTAATGTGTATAAAAAATATATTACCGAAAGAATCAATACAGGAGATACAGTTGTCGGATATTATACAGATATTTCTGATTGGTACACATATAGTAATATTTTAACTCTAATAGGCAATCATGACACTGCATCTTATGACACTACATTAAATTGGCAGACGCATGTAGGTTCTGATGCCTATAACATGTTTATTGCGCCCCATATAAATAAATGGGGAGTTATTCATGATGGAAATACCGCTCATTGCTATTATTATAAAGATTATGAACAAAAGTTGCGCTTAATTTGCATAGATGCTATGGGATATGATGCAGAGCAAGACCAATGGCTGGCAAACACGTTATTGTCTGCCAAAAACTCAGGATTATCAGTAGTTGTAGCATCTCACATGCTTTGCAATCAAATAGATGGTTTTCATTGCAATTATAGTTCGAGGACGAATGGCATAATTGCTCCCAATATAGGATATAATATTGGAAACTATCTTGAACATGCAACATCAACGGTTCAAAGTTTTATTGATGATGGAGGTGTTTTTGTTTGTTGGCTGTTGGGACATACTCATAGGGATGTCATAGGAAAAGTGCATGATACTAATCAGTTAGTAATCCTTGTAGATACTGCGCAATATGGAAATGGTACATCAAATGAAGACACAGTGCATGTTAAAAACACGAGGTCGCAAGACTCTTTTCAAGTTGTCAGCGTGAATACTATTCACAAAACAATTACTGTGTACAAAGTAGGATGCAACAGAGACAAATGGGGCAGAAAGAAAGATAGCATTTGTCTTGACTACGGCAATGGAAGTATAATATGCGAATCGTAATCTAACTCGTAATCTTTAAGATTATGACAAGAAATCAAGTTATAGTAGACGCAAGCGGTGGAGGATTAGTATCCGTGCTTGGCATAAATAATAAATAACAATTAAACAGCACAATGACTACATGAAAGTGATAGAGGAAAAGATGGAGGCAGAAATGCGACCACCAATGTAATTTCAACTTTTTTATTTTGACAGGATATTTATATACGCAATAGTATTTTTTAGCACTACCAGGTGGTGTTAAAAACAGTTTTTGAACTTGGGTGCGCCGCTACAACGTGTAGTGGTGCATTTTTTTCATGAGAATTCAAAGTGAAAAATACTACCAAACACTATCACTTTTTTATTTTGATGAACTATTTATAAGTAAAGGAAAAAAAAATATTTTGTATTCTTGGAATAGTAAAATAATTCATTAATTAAAACATCAAAAGAATATGGCACAAAACAAAAGAACAAAAGAAGAATACGCTAAAATCGCAGAGGAAATTAGAGAGGAATACGCAAAAGTTAAGTCACTTGAAATCTACAGTTATGAAGACGGTATCCATTTCTGTTGTGAACCATGGGGGCAAAAAATACAGTACGAGACCGCTGGCAAATTAATGGGAATGGCAACAGTAAACACCTACAAAAGCAAACTGGCACGCAAGTTGAACAAGTGGTGTGCAAATGCAATCTTCAAGAGCATCGAGAAATACAATTTAGAATACGATGAAGTACATATTTGCGTATAACAATTGCAAAGCAAATAACAGACAACAACGCTAAAAAATAACTCAATAGAGTATTTATATATAAACAACAACACAGACAATGAACAACACATCAATAGACAATAACATCAATGAGGAAAAGTGGAAGAGAGTAGTAGATTTTCCGAGTTATGAAATCAGCAACCTCGGCAGAGTTCGGAACTCATCTGGCAAAATCCTCAAACCACAAAAAAACAAGACAAACGGATATTACCAAATAATGCTGCACAACTCAACAACTGGGCAAAAGGTAAAATTACACTATCTTCACCGCCTTGTAGCAACATATTTCCTCCCCCCACCATTGGATGGGCAGACGCAAATAAACCACAAAAATGGTGATAGGCAGAACAACACCGCCAGCAACTTGCAATGGAAATACTCATCAGACAAAGAGAATTTCAACGCTGGCATCGAGGTGAAAAGGAAAGCGAGAGTTTACAAGCAATCGCCACCCCCCAAGTATTATCAAATCATCAGACAATTAACACAGAGTGGTTTTTGCGTGGCATCATATTTGGGGTACGCAAAGTTAAAGGAAAAGGGGTATAACCCAATATCCGTAAAAAACGCATCAAAGGGAAAGCACAACCTCAAAGGCAAAGAGCACAGAAAATATAAGGGGTACTACTGGCAAATCATCAACATTCAAAATTCGGATTTAACATGGAAAACTATAGAGAAAATATCATAGCATATCTACAACAAAAGCACGGAAAGGTTGAAGACAACTGGATGGAGTTAATAGACATTTTGTGTAATGAAGTGAAGTTATACCACCAAGCGCAACAAGAAATAAAGGCAAATGGTATTGTCATTGTAACTCAACGTGGCATCATCGCAAACCCAGCAGTTAGAATTGGTGAAAATGCCGTGGTGCAAATTCACAAATTGGTCGATGCACTCGGTTTAACGCCAAAGTCCGCAGACAAAATCAAGAAGAATTCAGAGGAAGAAGACAAAGACTTTTTAACTGGACTGCTCAATGGATAATAACGCCAACATCATAAACGCCAAGGATATTACCCTCTATCCCTTTAAAGTGGTGGAGGGTGATATTGTTGCTTGCAAATTGGTGGTGTTAAGTTGTCAACGCTTTATCTCTTTTTTGCAAAATGATGATGTTGTCTTCGACAAAGAGGCGGTCAATAGAGTTATAAAATTCATAGGAAAATTAAAACACTCAACAGGTGTATTTTCGGGGAGAAATTTCAATCTTGAACCGTGGCAAATTTTCATTTGCGCATACATCTACGGATTGAAGTGGAAAAAGAACAACAAGCGTATAACTCGCACTTTTATTCTATCCGTTGGGAGAAAAAACGGCAAATCATCTCTGTTATCGGCAATGGCGTTGTATGCATTACTTGAAGAATCGGGTGCAAGCGTGGTAAGTGCCGCCAACTCCGCCAACCAAGCAAAAATTCTCTTTCAAATGTGCAGTCAATACCTCAAAAGTATTGACCCAAAAAGTAAATTCTTTGCGAGGTATCGGGATAGGATAATTTTCGAGAAAACAAACAGCGAGATAAAGGTGGTGAGTGCGGACGCATCGAGGTTAGATGGTCTTAACTTGAATTTCTTTGTCGAAGATGAGACCGCAAGCGCAGTTGATAGTAGCGTGTGGGACGTGTTGGAAAGTTCACAAGGCAGTAGAGCGCAACCACTTGCTTGCTCATGTAGCACAAGAGGTTTTCAATTGAGTGGTTTTTACAAGAGTTTAGAGGATAGTGCTATCGAGGTTTTACAAGGCACAAAACAAGATGATTCACTTTTTCCGCTCATCTACACCCTCGACAATGAAGATAACTGGAAAGATGAGAGCGTATGGATTAAGGCAAACCCAAACCTCGGTGTAAGCATATCAACCGAGTACCTACGCCAGCAAATAACAAAAGCAGTCAACAACCCAACGCAAGAGTTGAGTATAAAAACAAAACTGCTCAATATGTGGGTATCGAGTGCTGAAAATTGGATTCCGCTGGACTACATTTATAACGCATCAAACCACATCAACCTTGAGGATTTCAGAAATCAATATTGTTATCTCTCTTTTGATTTGGCATCAACAACAGACTTAACGTGCGTATCGGTTATGATTGAAAAAGATGCCAAATACTACATGAAAAACTGGTACTTCTTTCCGCAAGACCAATTGGAAAACAACATCAATGCCGAGAAATATAAGAGGTGGGCAGCGCAAGGATATTTAACACTTACCAACGGCAATGTAACAGACTACTCGCTCGTACAAAATAAGATAATGGAGATACAAAACATTTGTCCTATTTTGCAAATCTCGTATGACCAGTGGAACGCCACCGACCTCGCTATCAGATTAACCGAGCAAAACCTACCACTTCAACCATATAGTCAAAGTATGCAGTCGATGAATTTGCCGACCAAAACGCTTGAACGCTGGATTTTACAGGGCGTTGTTATCATTGACAAAAACCCGATAACCTTATGGTGTTATGAAAATGCAAGAGTGAAATCAGATTGGAATGAAAACATAAGAATCGTGAAAAACAGTCAAGCGCAAAAGATAGACGGTGTTATCGCAATGGTTATGAACGTTGGCGGATATTTGAATAATGGCAACTATGATATGAGCATCAGCGGAATTGCATACTAAAATTACATCACTTCAAGTATTTATAATATAGATAGGAAAAATTAGGAATGGGATTACTTTGGAATAGGAAAAAGGAACAAAGAGGGTTAACTTATATCAACCCAATTGCGTTGAATAATAGCGTTTTGCCATTTAGCACCTCATATTCAAATATGAACGTGGCATCTGCCTATAGGTGTACGGAGTTGATTTCGGATAGCATCGCAACACTCCCGATTTTTATTAAGAGGAAAGAGAGCAACGGCAACACCAATGTTGTAAAGAATCACCCACTTACATCACTTTTCAACAATGGTAATATGACAATATCGCCATACAACTTTATCAAGTTATTAGTCCAAAGCGTCATTTTGCGTGGCAATGGATTCGCGATAATTCACAGAGATACAAAGGGAGTGCCACAACGCTTGCAGTACATAGAGAGCAACCGTGTAACCATTGACTATCAAGAGTTTACAGATAGTTTAACTTACAAGATAACTGGCGCAAAGAAAAGCGTCTATTACCCAAATGAGGTGTTGCACTTTGTCAAAAACTCCTATGATGGCGTACACGGCATAAGTCTTGTGAAATTTGCTGAAAAGGCGTTATCACTTGCACAAGCAACAGAACAAAGTGCCAGTTCATTTTTTGAAAATGGCGGTCAATTGAGCGGTATAATCTCGGCAAACACTCCACTCAACGCACAACAACGTGATGAAATTTTAACCACTTGGAATTCCACATATAACAATGGTAGAGGTGTATGCGTTTTGCCTGGCAATCTCAACTATCAGAGTATATCAATGAATGCGGAGGAATCTCAGATGCTGGAATCTCGCAAGTATAACAGCGAGGATATTTGTAGATTCTTTGGAGTTAACCCTGCTTTGCTCGGAATGGAGGGTTATCAGCAAAACAACATCGAGGAAATCACAATGCAATTTATCCAATACACTCTACTCCCTTATATTAGTATGTTTGAGGCCGAGTTCAAAAAGAAACTGATTTCAAGCGCAGAAACAAACCTCAAAATAATTTTTGATACCAACGCCCTTTTACGCGGCACAAAGACAACACAATCAACCTATTACAGCACTCTTATTCAATGCGGTGTGCTGAGCATCAATGAAGTTCGCAAAGACCTCGGATATAACAGCGTAGAGGGTGGTGATAGAAACATTGTGGCGTATTCAGACATAAACCAAAACGCTATTCAGCAGAATAACGCCACAAAAGAGGATAACAACCAAGAAACAAACAACAAGTAATGGAAAAAGAGATAAGAAACATACAGAGCGAGTTAAGGAACGCACAAGGTCGCCACATAGAGGGGTATGCCGTGCGCTTTAACTCCATGAGCGAGGATATGGGATTTTATGAGACTATTGCACCCGATGCCATAGACAATGAAACAATCAAGAATTCAGATGTATTTGCCTTGCTCAATCATGAGAGCGACAAGGTGCTGGCCAGAAGCAAAAATGGCGTTGGCAATCTCAAATTGACCGTTGATAAAAATGGCGTTAAGTACTCATTCGATGCGTTGAATTCTCCGCTCGGTGATGAGGTACTTGAATATATCCGCAGTGGTATTATCACCTCATCTTCATTTGCTTTTAGCATCGCAGAAAATGGCGACAAATGGGAAAGGCGTGGTGGTAAAGACTATCGCACTATAACCAAAATTGCCAAGTTATATGATGTTTCACCAGTCTATAACCCAGCATACTCCACAACCAGTTGCAGTTGTCGCAGTTATGAGAATTTCAAGCGTGAAAAGAAGTTGATGAAACAACTCGAACTATACATAAAATTAGGTTGATTAAACTATTTATAGATACATGGAGAAAGATAAAGAATATTACAAAAAGTTGCTTGAGGGGGCAATCGACAATGACACATTGCTCGATGATGATGTAATTGCAGAAATCGAGGACTTTTTGGAAAAAGAGAAACAGCGTGAACTCTTGCAGAATCTCAAAGATAAAGAGGTTGATGAACCAAAGGACAACACCAAAAAGGAAGAACAACCACAAGAGGACACCACCGAGGTTGATGAACCAAAGGACAACACCCAAGAGGAAGAACAACCACAAGAAGAAACCACCCAAGAGGAAGAACCACAAGAGGAAACCACCCAAGATGATAACACCGAGGGTGAAGATGATAAAGACAAAAAAGATAAAAGACAAAGTAATATTAATATTATGAATAAAGAATTCAGATTGATTTCGGCGATTAACAGCATCGCCAACAACCGCAACTTGAATGAAGTTGACAGCGCAGTTGTAAACGCTGGCGCAACTGCTATGCGCAACGCTGGCATCTCAACAAGTGGACAAATTCAACTTTCAGCAGAAAAGCGCACTATTTCAGTTTCTACTGCTGATGGCGTGGTTGAAACCGAGGTTGAGAATATTTTGGCACCACTTCGCGACAATTCAGTGCTTATTTCAGCAGGCGCAAAGTACCTCACCAATCTCAACGGCAACGTGAAACTGCCAGTGATGAACAAGGGCAATGTAACATGGGAAGGCGAGACCGCAAGTGCAAAGGACGCTGGCAACACCATTACCGCTAAAGAGTTGAAACCAAAGCGTTTAACTGCTTTTGTTGATGTATCAAAGCAATTCCTCATTCAAGATTCAGCAGATGCTGAAGCAACACTCCGTGCAGACATCGTAAACGCAATTGGAGAAAAACTCCAGCAGACTATACTCGGCACAGAAGCAGGAACAGAAACTAAACCAAACGGTATTTTCTCAATTGACGCATCAGCAGTTACCAGCGTAACCACTTTCAAGGATATTTGCGACCTCGAAGCAAAAGTAGATGATTCAAATGCAGGCGCAAATCGTTGTTATCTTGTATCAAACAAGGCAAAGGCCGGCCTCCGCAATATGGCAAAATCTGCAAAGTCAACCGAGTTGGTGATGCAAAATGGCGAGATTGACGGCACAAAGGTTTATGCAACTTCCTCTATTTCAGACAAATACCTTGCTTATGGCGATTTCTCAAATCTCGTCATTGGTCAGTGGGGTGGCATCGATTTGGTTGTTGACCAGTACTCAGTTGCGAAAGAGGGTTGTGTGCGCTTAGTGATTAGTGCGTATTTCGATGCCGTAGTTGTACGCCCTGAATCAATTGCAATTGCAAAACTCGCATAATATCGTAGCATTTCTCATATCAAAATAAACCATAAAATAACTAATTATCAATGACTTACTTAAACCTTGAACTCATTAAAAATCATTTGAATTTGCAGAATTTCAGCGATGATGATATGTATCTCCAACACCTCGGAAGTGCAGTCGAATTTGTGGTTGAGCGAGATATTGATAAGAAGTTAAGCAAAATAGCGGAGGAGAATGGGGGTGAATTTCCACCCTCGCTCCTGCACGCTATGTTATTACTGCTCGGAACATATTACGCAAACAGGGAAAATGTATCATACGCCTCATGTGTTGAAGTGCCAAAAACTTATGCTTACATTTGCGACCTCTACAGATGCTATGGAAAGACTTCAACAGAGTTTAACACCTTTGAGGAAATTAAGCGCAAGGTCGATGAATTACAGCAAACAACAAAAGACATCAACACTAATTTGGGAGTTGTAAAATCTCAAGTTGCTGAACTTGCAAAGCGTGATATTGTTGGAGGTGAGGGTATCAATGTTAAGCAAAAAGACACTCACATCAAGGAGGTGAATTTCAACATAACCGAGGTAAATTTGGGAGATTATTAATCATGAGGGCCGGATTACTTAACAAAATCATTTGGGTTAAAACCTGTGAAAATCGCACAACTGCCTACGGTGATACAATCAAGGAATGGCACTACTGGAATAAATACAGATGCAATTTCAAGTTGGATAACGGTGGCAGAGAGGTAGAAAATAGTGAAGATGTTGTGAACTATACGGCAACTATCACATTGAGATATAACGCTCAAATCTCAACTGATATGCTCATTGAGTATGAGGGAAACAACTGGAGAATTCTCGCTATTTTTCCCGATTCGCACCTACAACAAAAAGTGGTAAAAGTTGAGTTAATCAATGAGTAGTAAGATAGTAGTTGATAAGAGCGAGGTTGACAGACTGCTTAATGAACTTGATTTGTTCACTAAACAACAATGCTTATACAAAGCGTTGATGAAAGTAGGTGATGAAATCGTGAAAATTGGTAGAAGTGCGTTAACCGCAACTGGCGCAAGAATCGACCCAAAGCAGTTGCAAGGTATCAAAAAGCGTGGTGAGAATGTAACAAATTCCGTATATGTAACTATCAACAAACACCCACTTAACCACCTCTTCGAGGGCGGCACAAAACCAAGACAATACACCCAACTAAGAGGCACAACCCTACGCAAACCTCACAGCACAGGCGCGATGAGGTCTTACAACTTTTTCGGCACGGCACTTGAACAGAACGCCCAAAAGATTGAAGAACTTATCGAGCAAAATATAACCCAACAACTTAACGCACTTATAGACTAAAATGGAAACATCACTCAACATCGGCAAGGTCATAAAGGAAATACTCTATCGAGATGAGGCACTTAAAAACCTTGTGAAAAATCAAGTCTTTCCGCTCATCGCAGAGGAAAACACTACATTTCCATTCATTGTTTATAGGCGCAACAGCATCAGAAAATCAAATACAAAAGACTACGTAAATGATGAAATCGCCAGCGTTGATGTTGTTGTTGCTTGCGATAAGTACTCCCAAAGCGTTGAGATAGCAGAGCGAGTGAGGTTTATTTTGGAGTGTGGTGAATATGAGGGGGAAAATTTCAGCGTTGATAATATTTCGCTCTCAAATGCCAGTGAGCAGTATATGCAAAATACTTATATTCAAACACTTACGTTTGATATCGAAATCAATAATTTTTAAATTAAATAACATAATATATTATGAGTAAGATAAAAGGCGGACACATGCACTTGTTTCTTGATGGCAAGAGCATCGCATTCAGCACTACACACACCCTCTCAATCTCGGCAGAGGCGGTAGATGTATCAAACAAAGATGAGGGCGGAGGTGATTGGTCTTCACAAGAAGTTGGGACATTGAGTTGGTCGGCATCATCGGAAAACCTCTATAGTATTGATACCAAGAGCAACGGCAAGGATTTCGCAGAGTTGTTTGATTTGATGGTTGCAAAAACTCCAATCACCGCTATTTTCTGCAAGAGAAATGAAGCGGACACAGTAACAGAAGTGCCAACCGCTGGATGGACACCAGCAACTGGAAGCGGATATGAGGGCAAGGTTATTATCACCTCTTTGGAATTGAACGCCCAAAACGGTGAGTATGCTACATTCTCGGTTGATTTTCAAGGTGTTGGCGCACTAAAAAAAAAGACAGCGTGATAACACCAATTTCACCAGATACACAAAATCCAGTACAACCCGATTATAAAAGTAAGCAGACCACATCATCAACTACTAAAGAGGGGTAAACGCTGGATAAACTTAACAAGATAGGGGGGCAAAATCGCTCCCCTATAACTATTTATAGATATAAGATAAAATAAACACAAACAACAATGAAAAAGGTAAAAATCAACGGCACAGAGTACAACGTGAAATATACTATCCGTGCACTCTTTTATTTCGAGAGAATCACAGGCAAGGCGTTTGAAATCAAGACATTGCAAGATAATTACATCTTGTTTTATTGTATGATTCTTGCCAACAATCCCGACAACATCTTAGAGTGGGAGGACTTCCTCGATGCTGTCGACAATGACCCAAAACTCATTGAGCAACTCACAGCGATAAATGATGACTATTTAAAAAAAGACAATATCCTCAACCCAGTAGAGGAAAATGACGGCAAGACAAAAAAGGGGTCAAAAAAAAAATAAGTGTAGCGGAGTTGTTTGCGATGCTGGTGCTCCGACTAAAAATCCCTATTGATTACGTTATGGATTGCATCGAATGGGTAGAGATTGGAGCGTTGATGAAATTTCAGCATTATGCGGTTATCGACGCATGGGAGATGGCACGTTTTCAGAGTTATATATCCCTTAAAAGTCAAACAAACTACAAGGGGGAAATCACAGACTTTTTGCCATTCTCGTGGGAAAAGACAGAGCAAGAGGAAGAGGAAAACACCAGCATAACTCAAGAGGAAATAACCAAGTTAACAGAGGAAGCAAAGGCACTTTTAACTACTAATTAAACAACATTATATCTCAATGGCGGAAAAGATTTACAGCATATCACTTGAGGGTAAGGACAACCTCTCAAACACATTAAAGAGCGTTAAAAACAACATCGAGGGCGTAAGCAAAAGCACCAGTCAACTCGACAGAATTTCAGAGAAATTCGGGAAAATAGAAAACTCGACCGCACCATTGAAAAAGAGGTTGCG
>ERZ780141.786-NODE-786-length-21741-cov-36.524486_pt1 | contig 21741 bp, 22 predicted proteins | sample MGYA00433080_ERZ780141 | MGnify/ENA primary metagenome ERZ780141 (study PRJEB29588, sample SAMEA2154047) | human gut metagenome | biome: human gut; feature: human-associated habitat; material: faeces | place: Denmark | collected 2008/2010 ... | reverse complement strand
TTCGACCGGCTAGACCTCGCCGGGGCGGCGGCCTAAATCACTTGCGAAACTTGAGATCAATTACAATCCTGCGATCAAATTCACGTTCTACTTTCTTCCGCCCTGCCGCACCCATAGCAGCTTTCTCTTCTGCTGGAAGCAGAATAAATCTTTCAATTTGTCGAGCAAGATCCTCCCCATCACCTGTATTGAAGAGATAGCCAGTTTTTCCGTCCTCAATGACATCTATGGTACCATTGATTTTTGACCCAATACAGATACGACCAGCAGCCGCAGATTCTAATAGAACGTTTGGAACGCCTTCACCTCCATGTGATGGCAAAATCGTGCAGTGACATTTTTCTATCCACTTATCTATATCTTTCCTAAACCCAATATACTCCACCCAGCCAGATTTCTGAGCGTCCTCTACTAACTTCATATATTCAGGCTGTTCATTCCATCCTGCGATATAGAACTTTGTATTTGGATATTTCTTACGAATAGTTTCAGCAGCTTGTAGGTATTGGTCTATTCCTTTTAGTTTCATTACGCGTCCAATAAAAATGAATCGTAATTCATTATAATCAGGCAGCGGAAGGAAAGAATGTTGTTGAAGATTACAACCAGAACCAGGGAGCATTGCATAATTATCTTTGACTAAACCTTCTTTAATGAAGAAATCCCTATCACCTGTATTTTGAAAGAACACTTTATAACAATTCTTGACACTAACTCTATATAGAAGTTCACAAATAGAACTCACAATGGACCGCTTGAGAAAGGTAGCTCCGGTACCTGTGATATTGCAAACGTGACGATACTTGCCATTGCTTGCTAATGTACCATAGATATTTGGTTTGATTGTATAACTGAATATTATGTCAGGATTAACCTGCGGAATCATTTTCTTATAAAACCTTATGAGATTCAAATCCTTAATAGGATTTACACCGCGTCTATCAATCTCAGTCTCGACAATATGGCAACCCAAATCCTCAAAATACTTGTTCTCTTCACTCTTTGGAAGTGAAAGATACAATTCATGCCCTTGATTTACCATTTCATTTATCAATTCTTTTCTGAATGAATACAGAGTAATGAAATGGTTCGCTAAAAATAAGACTCTTTTCTTTTCCATTATATTGTTCAGTTTAATTCTTTTATCACTTTGCATGGATTACCTACTGCCACACAATTATCCGGAATGTCCTTTACGACAACGGAACCTGCACCTATTACGACATTATTGCCAATGGTTACTCCGCCAATGATTGTTACATTTACACCAAGAGTTACGTTATCTCCGATAATTGGCCGATTGTCATTATCACCATCATTTTTATTGCCCAAAGTAGTAAGGTGACGGCAAGAAAAATTTTTCCCTATACTTTTCGCATTAATTTCAGTTGCAAAAGGATGAGCAAAATAAGCTCCCTCTCCAATCTGAGTCGTTTTAGAAATTACAAAATATCTGTCGCCAGGTCTCCACCATCCAATAAGCATAGCCAGCGCCGGTCCTATGCGATGATAGAATAGGGTTCGGAAATATCTTTCATTATGTAAATAGTATAGAAGCATTAGTAAGTAACTTAACTTCAATTCGGTATTATTTGTGCGTCTTTGAAGATCAGTATTAATTATCTTATGCAGGCTATGTCTAATGTAATATAATATGGGGTAGATACAACCAACAAAAGAAAACAGCACCTAATAGCCGTACTATTTCTCTAACTGTTCGTTTGGTCATTACGCTGCCTCCATTACAAATAGGGCAGCAAGCAGACTAGTTATTGCCCCCCACTAATTTACTATCACTCAATTCTTTACTATCCCTACAGTCTAGTGTCTTGACCACTTTAGCTGGGAAACCAACCGCGACACTCCATGCAGGAATATCCTTTGTAACTATAGCTCCAGTTCCAATAATTGATCCTTCACCTATGTGGACACCAGGCATTATTGTAACGTTTAATCCCAACTGGACACTCCTATCGATATATACATCTTGATAAAGGAATGGTAATTTGAGTGCGTCATCTCCGATATGATAATCAGAGATATCACGTTTATGACACAGTATCGTAACACCGTTACTCATAACAACATTATCAGCGATGTGTATTCTCTCAGGATTTCCGATATCCATCCTTACCATATGTCCTATATGGATATTCTTACCTAGATGACATCCACAAAACTTCCATATTGCCGGACGGATAAACTTCTTATTTAGCGGCTCAAAAAAATAGCCTTTATATGAATATGTTATTAACGCCCTCTTTACAATCATTTTTAGTGAAAATCCAATAAAACCAAACAAGGAAATCTGTCCGTGTTTTTGCACATCGTTGAGTAGCTTCAATTTATGAAGGATACGAAAAGTGAATGACGTATTGTTATTAATATTTGACATTGTGCTATATTGTTTTAATTACTTTTGCTGGAACCCCACCAACCAGAGTATGAGAGCTAACATCTTTTGTTACTACCGCACCAGCAGCAATTACTGAACGAGAATTGATAGTAACCCCTGCCATTAAACGACAACCACACCCCACCCAAACATCATTGCAAATGATCACAGGCGAATAACTAATGGGATTATACTTTATAGGTTTTCCGAGAATATTCCAGGTGTGATTTACAGATAAAATTGAGGTATTATGTGCTAATGATACATTATTACCAATAGTAATTCCACCTGCGCCCTCTAAATAACAAAAAGGATGAACTGACACATTATCTCCAAAGGAAATATTATGTAGGTTCTCAAGAATAACATACTGCTTTATTGTTACATTTCGTCCACAAAATTTTGCTAAAGATTTTACTAAGATATATCTTATACCTACTCCAAATCGTCCTCCTGTATTTCTAAAGAATTTGAGTAAAAATAATCGTATTCTTCTTGGTAAAAGGCTGATTATTTTAAAACAAACGAATAACGTCGTTTCATATTTTGAATATAAATGTCTGCCAGTTGTCATTTTACATTACCCTAATAATGAGTTGAAATCGTTTCTCAGTCGTTTTTGTATCTTATCAATAATGATATTGTCTTTAGCGAAATTGTTTGTCTTTTCGGCATTTTTGAGTATTGTAGATTTTGAATTTACTAGAGAAAGAATTGCCGCATCAATTTTTTTAAGATCATTTACCACAACACAACCAGGAACATTATTTGCATAACTTATAGATGCAACAGACATTGGTCCAATTGCCATCATCATTGAACCTGATTGCATACAATCGGTTATTTTCGTGGAGAATGAGAGTCTCACTAATTTAATTTGAGTTTCATCAAAAGATTCTACATGAAGAACAATATCGGCTTCTCTCATAAGTCGCTTAATTTCATTATATGGACATGCAGGATGAAGAGCAGAAGCCCCATGAATATTTAGCATTGCAGCTTTTTCATTACTTACTGGAGTTCCTGAATAGATATCGAGATGCGCCTTAGGAATGCCATCATTAATTCTATCAATAGCAGATGCTATAGCTACAAGAACTTGATCTCTCTTATAGTATAGATTACCGGCATAAACAAATCGTATTGGATTAGAAACACACGATTTTGGCTGATATACATCACATCCTTTATGAAGTAAAGTAAATGGTTTATTATATAAAGTCCTATACTCTTCGCACATCATCTCTGATATAGCATAACACTTATCAGACATAGAGGCTATTGAACGTAAATGAATATTATCTATCTTTTTTAAAAGACTAATCCAGGTGACATTTGGTTTATATAAGTCATCAACATAATATGATATAATTCGTGCTCTTGTATTTGTTTTTATATACCTAACAGCTTTATATGTAAGAGGATCAGTTTGCCCGAAACAAAACACAACATCGGGAGAACTTTCCTCTATAAAAGACTTGAAGGAATCATTAATCCATAGATTAGAAGCATAAGCTAAATAATAAATTAATTTAAATAAACGTTTATTTCTTTTTGCTTTCCCAATTAGTACCTCTTCATAAGAAGTTAATGTCTCTACAGTCTCACACTGAAGGGTTGTAAATCTTTTCCCAATACGATACGGGTGAAAGAAGTTCTTGAAAATAGAAGTTGGAGATATTGAGAAATAGTTTCTACAAACTTTATTAGATGGCCTACTATCTCTTGAATATAGGCAGTAAAAATTGACGTCACTCCACCCACCAAATAAATTAGAAAGAGTATTACCGCTTGCTATCCTATCATCCCAAGGGGCCTTTGTTATTATTAGAACATTCATAATATGAATCATTTATATAGTAATACCTCGTTTTTTAGGTCCTACGCAGCCTATGAAAAACTAAAGCACTATTCACTATTGATTTATATATTTTATCACATTACATGGATTACCGCCTGCCATACAATCAGATGGTATATCCTTAACGACTACGCTGCCTGCAGCAATTATGCTCCGATCTCCTATTGTAACACCTTTGCTGATAATACTACGTATACCAATAAACACATGGTCTCCAATATGGATAGGAGCACATAAAGCTGAAGACAGACCTTTGTCATAATCGGCTCTAATCTTCCAATCAGTATTATGGAAATTCGTATTAAAGATTATCGTGCCGGCTCCGATTTTCACATTCGAACCGATATGAATCTTCTGCTTACAGGTGATAGAAACCTGTGACATTCCCGTATTATCCCCAACATCTAAAACAGCATCTTTAAGGATAACTATCTGCGAACGATTCACATTATCAATGCCCTCACCTGCTATTGTCACTTTGCTTCCAAAGCGATAAGTGCCTTAGTTGATATACTTTGTATTCTTCCAAATTAGCCCCCCTCATGCTTCGAATAGCATTAAACGTTTTTACTCTGTCGTGGTTGGTTTTAAATCGCCTGCAAATCTTATTTATTATATTCTTCATAATGCAAGAAAACCATTAAGTTTTAAAGTAAATTCTTTATCCAAACGAACTAATCTAGAACGACACTCTCCACCATCAATTTTAGCAGCGGCAACAACAGCTGCTGCAATTTTGCTCAAATCGTCCGATTCATTGTTCGCTACTATATCTCCACTGAAGATTCGCTAATGGCTTCATTCTTACCACAAAGCACGACAAGACCATTAGCTATATAATTAAGAATCTTAAATGGAAATCTGGTTGTATTTAATTTTGTATGAGGCGGCTGAGTACATAAACCAACATGGCACTTTTGCATGAGTTCATTCAACTCTTCGCGACTAATAGACCCATGAAATGTTAGTTTTGCTTTTGATTTGGCTTCAACTGATTGTGCTAGGATTCTAAGTTCTGTAATTTGCTCCTCACTGCCATAGCCGGTTATATGCACATGGAAAATATCAGGAAGATACCTTGTCAACTCTATGGCAACTTTAGCACCGCCTTTCACGGGATCAAAAGTACCACTATAAAGTGCATGCACATAACTATCATCAAAGCGCACGCCCATATCAGGAACTGTATAATATAATCCATGCACCACGAGGAAAGGTTTATCAAGGGGGGCAGATGGGATTGAGGAGTACATTAGGATAAACAAACGTATCACAGATGGTTATGAATTCGGACTCAGCAACAGATGTAGATGCCGACTGTTGATGTACATCCTGATATATTTCTTCTATCTCACCAATAAGCTTGAATCCAATAATCATCTTCAACCATATCAGAAGTTTGCAGTAACCCAGACTGTGATACACCCATATTTCCTCATTCTTTTTAACATTGAGAATAAACCAAACTAAGAAATGGAGTGTATTCATCCAGCGACTTAAGATGCGCAATGGCGACCTCATACAACCAAAACTCACGAAATGTCGAAGTGTATTATCACCTCTATGAATCACACCTCCTGCATCAAAGGCAAATCCCTTTTCAGACACTCCAGATTTAGAAATTACATCGACAGCTATACCATTCTTCTTAATGGCCTGTATGATGTAATCTATCTTGGTTGATGCTGACTGCACACCGTCACGAGTATATTGACCTTTTCTGTAGTCGTAGTAGCAAAAATATTTTATTCGTTTCATTGTCTATATTAATTCCTTTTGACGGAATTCCCAAGGCGATTTTCATTTGGGAAGCTCTAAAGATACTAAGATTTCTACACCTAATACAAAATGATTCTAGAATCGCCCCTCATGATAGAACATTGAGTTGTAATCCATACATCACTGCCAATTATAAATATAAAATCACACATTTTTCTTGACTGCTTCATAGTGCGATGGTATTATTTACTTACAAACCTGTATTTGTAATAAATTCAGGAGTATTATAGCTAATGTCGGATAAAGCTAAATGGATTATTCACTAAAACGAAATAGATTTATAAAGCTCTATATACTTATTATAGTTTATTTCTTTATCAAAACATTTCTTCACCCATTCTACACATGCATTTGAATAATGTTCCTTCCCCATTTGGAGAATCTGACAAACCTTAGTCCATAATAACTCATAGTTACCATTCTGGACGGCGAAACCACATACTCCATCGACGGTTTCCCTTACACCTGTATTTGAATATGTAACCACAGGTGTTCCACAAGATTGCACCTCAATGTTTAATAGCGACAAGGACTCCTCCCTAGTACAATTAACAAGTACATCCGCAGCACAATATAAATCACGGATCGCTTCTCGAGAAGATACAAAACCTACATTAATCATATTATTGGTCAGTAATTTTACATCACAACCATTGCCAAAAAAGACCATACAAATATCACTCGTAAGGTGTGAAGAGAAGTAATTAAGAGTGTCTCGGTTAATATCAGTAAACCATTTATTAGCCGGAGCTAGAATTATCTTCTTATTCATTATTTTATACTGTGCCCTAAAATTATTCTTTATAGGATGGAAAAAATGTGTATCTATTCCATTATAGATAGTAAAACACTTCGCATTCCTAAATATAGTCTTTTGAGCCTCTTCAATAATCCATCTTGATACTCCAACGCCAATAAGATTATCTATTTTAGAAAAATAGTAATAACGATCTTTTAGAATACTTGAAGAATCATCCCATAATAATGCTGGAGTATCCTGATACCTTCGAGGACATTTTCCACATTTCTCTTTCCACTTTTCACAATTTACACTAGTATAATGGGTGCAGCCTCCTGTATAATACCAGCAATCATGGAACGTAGTAATAACAGCAATTTTCTTCTTTCTAGCATATGTTAATAATATAGGTAAATTAATGAAGCAGCCATGAAGATTATGAATCTGTATTATATTGGGTTTATAGCGTTCTAAAAATTTCAGAAAATACAATGTGGAAATGATGGAGAAGTATCCCTGTTTTCCACTGATCCTGGATAATAACGCATGAATCTTATTTGAAATTGTATTTCCCATTTTATATCCAGAATTTACAATGCCTTTGCTCTTTGAGAATGCTACTACGCATTCGATACCATTGGCAAAACAGGCCTGTTGTAAATCTCGAACTATCGTTCCTGTGCTTCCATATCCGTAGCAAGCATTAATCTGAATAATTCTCATATTGTATTTTAATTTTTTATCATAACTGCATAACTATCAAAAAAGAAATAATAGTCTTTGTTAATGATACTATTATTTGATAAATAGATATATACAACTAGCAATGTTAAAACCGCTATCGGCACAACATTCATCCTAGTTCGTATTTTATATTCGGATATTGCATTGGCAAAAAGAAGGATATAGGATAATGAAAAATACATACTTATTCTAAACATTTCCGCCAGATGAGCACTTAGCGATTGTGCTATTAGTCCAATTATTGCCAAGTTTATTAGAATTGAGTATTTCTTTTCAAACCTTTTCTGACCAAGGAAATAATAAGATACCAGTAATAAAAAGAGTTTAATAAAGAATCCCGTAAAACTTAAAGTATTCTCACTATCTGCATAATGGGCGAACCTATCCGTCGATGTAATACTATTTATAATAGAAGAAAAATGATTACCCAAAGAAAAAATTATAAGGCCAGCAATTAAATAGGCAATAATTGTAGTTTTATTAATCTTAAGATGGCAGAGAGGTATTGCAATTATAAAAATTAAAGCAGTGGCATGGAATAGACTAGCAAGAACTACCATTAAAGCAGCTTTTTTATTCTCGTTATTTAATAAAAAATACATGGAAATAGAAATTACTGCTAATGAAATTGTTTGCCGCATACCAGTAAAGGGGAAATATAAGAGCCCTATTACTATCAAAACCAAAATAGATACGGCTGGTAGGTATGACTCTTTCTTCAAAAGAAAATAAATAGAATATATGTAAATAAATGATATTATCGAAAACCAAACACTATAATTTCCTCCGGATATGACATTAATTAATTTTGAGAAATACCAAAAAAACACATCTCGCTCAAAATATTGTGGGAGATCCTTAAAAGAGACATTACTAATCATATTGTAATGTTGTACATAACCATAGGTATCTTGATAACAATACATATGACGTAATCCTAAAAGCAATAACGTGGCAAATAAAAACAACCACGAAAAAGAGCGACTAGCATGCTTATTAGGCATTAATACTAATGCAATAATAAGAACAATGAATAATATTTTAAACATAAACAAGTATCTACATTAGGGATTGTCGTTTTTTGTTTTGACCGAAGCAGCCGACTGGTCCCATCCGTTTTTGCTTTCAGTCCACCAAATTTACGCTTTTATATCTCAATCCGGTCGTTTCGGCCGGATTTTTTGTTCATTGTCTATGACAGAGGCGTAGTTCCCCTTTGAAAGCACTTTTCTATGCGCATATTTTCGTTTCAGGAGGCCGCCAGCTGTGCTCTCTGCTCTATCCCGTCAGCCAGCTGCACCACGTTTGCCGTGTGGATGCCGAAGAAGATGTACAGGATTTCCGTCAGCTTCGTCCGGGCCTTGACTCGCCTTAGGTCGTAGTGCTCTTTCTGTGTGCCGAACGAGCCCTCCATCGCTGTCGCCCTCACTTTGGACAGTTTCTCAATGAACGAGAATCCGTTGACCACTATGTTGTACACCTAAGCTCCGAGTTTAACACTCTTGCATTCCTTGCCCCTCACTATCGGTCTCACATAAGGCTTGCTATGCTCACTATCCTGTTCGGAATACTCTCTCGGCAGTCTTTGCTCTGGAAGTGGCTCTTCTGCTGGCGGTACATCCTCGTGATAATTTCCAACGTTGACCTATAGAGATCATAAAAATCAAACTCCGAGAATCCAATATTTGGTGCTATTTCAGCAAAATTTCGTACTTGACATGCATATTTATTATGCGATTCCTCCAAATTCAGCTTTGCACGGCCTGTTGGTGGAATTCTTTTTCTCCATGGCAAATATACAAAATATTTAACACATTAGAAATCAATTTGTTAGGAAGAGTTAACATTTCCCGACAATCCCTAAATACCTTATACAGAGAAACTATAGGAAACAAAGCCCATGTTAGCAAGAATGCAGCATAGTGCGTAGAGAATACGGAAGGCAGCCAAGATCTTATTACATACATTGGTTCCTTTGTCGTAAAAGAATAATGCCACATTTATGAGAAAGACATACGAGCAATTCGCATATAATCCTCGGTATAACCCAAAGTGTCAGATCCGACCGTAGTATCACGAAATCCAATGATGACAAACAAGAATAGCATGATGACAAACAAATAATGTCTGCTTAGAGCCCTTCTATTTGCCAGTAAAGCACCTATGATCAATAATGCAAAAAAGTATGCACACCATTATTTATTTGAATAAACAATCAGAACTCTTGTGAAATTCACTCAAAATACTGTCTACTTGAGACCAATTAACTGATACTTCGCTAAAGAGTTCAATATCTTTTAGCTGCCCTTTATATACGATGTTTTCCGATAAACCGACACGTTCAAGTAATGTATAGAGTCTATCATTCATACCTACATTGCCTTTTTGTTCTGTCACAACAACAAAGGGTTTATGGAATTTCAGACACATAACAACGCAATGAAACGAGTCCGTTACAACAAAAGCTGCATTTTTAATCTTACCAAGCCAACCTTGCATTGTATAGTCACCATCCTCATTGTTCCAAATAATGAGTTCCTTCTCGAAAAGAGAATTTATAGATAATTTTCGATCTGCCAAATGACGGATAAAATAACTATAAATGTATGGTCTTGACTCTTGTATCGTACATTTGTCTGCAATGTTATGATAGAAATCTGGTAGTTGGAGAATAGTAGGATCCGGCACGACCTGGGCATCATTTCTTCCCATAGACTTGGCAACTTCAATTCCAGTATTCTCTCGTACGCTAACAATGTCAAAGTCCTTCAGATAATTAGATGCTATCTTTCGTGCATTCTCAGGATAGGTTACACATCCGAAACTCAATGCATAGCCAATGCGTTTACCATCAAAGGGAAATCCTAAAAAGTAAGTTGGGGAAACGGTTCCTTTGCCTTCTCCATTTAAAAGAAATGAAGGATTAACCACCTGATCACTACCGGATACTATTGCATCATAACGATTGGCAATATATGCCATATCCTTACAAGCATAGATTCGTTCCGTTTGATGAAGATGCGAACTTCGAAAATCATTTAAAGCTGCTTCTTTCTTACAATTATTCAGATAATCTCCTATATGCAAGAATTTGCGAAACCGCAGGAATGTGAGGACATTGTCATCAAATAAATGCGGTTTATAATTGATTATTTCCACCTCATGACCCAAGGACTTTAGATATTCCTGCAAAGCATAACATTGCAAGACAGCTCCGTAATTGGTAGCCCAATGGAAAGTCAGTATTCCTATCTTCATATTTTATCTTTTTATGATTCTATTTAATATTCTTTTTATAATGGAAGGCTTAGGAGGCTTCGGCAATGCCATCAATGCCCTTATACCATCCGCTTCATACTTGAACCAAAAATCTTTCCTGTTCTTAGGTTCTTGGGTACTCCTAATAGAGCAAGAATTGAAGGGAATGGTAGAGTATGTATGATAATCTGTTTGTATTTTGTTTAGCTGCAATGACTCGACAAGTTTCCTCCCTTTTTCTGTATTGCAAAGAACAATGCTGGTTCCTTTATTGTCATCCATTTCAGGATGAATCTTTTCAACGCCCCAGAAATCGGCAAGTGTGATGTCGCTATGTGATTGCCCTGATTTTGCTGGACAATTGAAGCATGATGGGCGTAGGATAAGGTTACGACTGAATGCAGATAGATATTTGTTTTTTGAAGCACGCTCAACAAACAGTGTGTCGCCATCTGCATTTCTAAGAGAGAAGCTATAACCTCTCCATCCTGTTGATTTATCCTTGAAAAGAATATCTGCAACACCTTCCATTGGGAGTTGAGCGACGTATTCTCTCCAAATTTTGGGAGAGGGAACTCCATGGCATACAATATCTAACGTTATGAGGCTATCGTAATCCTTTCTCAAAAAAAGTCGTAAGCCTGCGACTTGGCATGGTGTACCCGAGAATAATACTTTACGCCCATCTTTGAGAAGAGTTTCAATATCTTTGTAAGTTGTACCAATACGGCTTTGTACATACTTGCTTCTGCGGAAAGCTGATAGCTTCTGTTTAGTTTCAGCCTTTGCATGTTGCACTTCCCACTGATCGTTGAAACATGCACCATATACAATTCCGCCAGAGGCAATGATATTTTCTGCAATGGGAGTAAATATACCTCCAGAGGAACTTGTTGTACGAACCTGTTCATCAGTATTCTTTGCAGCATAACTCACGATTGGTTCATTGGTTTCTGATGCATTGAGATAAGGACAGACCTTCTCACATAGCCCACAATCGATACATGTTAAAGTATCTATCTGTGGATAAAGGAAACCTTCTTCATCCTCTTGCATAGTAATACTTTGCTTTGGGCATCTTTGGGCACAAGCAGAACATCCGCAGCAGTTATGTTTGTCAGTAATATTTATCATCGCTTTATCTTCTTTGTTATGGTTGTAATCTTATCGTTAACAAACATACGTTCAGTCCTTGTTAAGCCAAGACAATATGAGAGAACAAGAACAAATAATGCAGAGAGGGCCGCTATTACAATCGCCCATAATAGACCATCTGGTAAGAATGTCTTAATCATAATTGACAATGCTACTGCCGGTAATGCAATCCATAGACATGGAAGTAATGCCTTTATGAGATACTCTCGAACAGACATATTGATAAGGTTGCGAACTATTAGAAGGCGAGCAACAAAAGCACATAATCCGATAAACAGGTGGACTAGGAAAACTGTGTAAGGTTCACCACCCAATTTAAGAGCCACATAAGCCACGGGGACTATTAATAACAAAATTGCACCTACAACCAACTGATATACTTTAACCTTCCCAGTTGCAGCAGATGCTGTCATAAAAGGATTCGAAATAGAATCTATCATGACAATGACAAGCATAATGACAACAAAAATATTTGCGTATTCAGGTACTTCCTTCAACCATAGTCCGAGTATATAATCTATTTCCAAACAAATAGGAAGGATAAGACATAAAAGCAGCATGAACGTGAATTTAGCAGATCTAAACAGAAGCATATGCATACGTTGCATCTCGCCTGCTGCATAAGATTTCATCAACTGTGGGTTGAGTGCCATCTGAAAGTTTGTGGCAAACATGTGTACTGCACTCTGCACCTGAACTGCCACTCCACGAGCTGCATTGATCGCAGGTCCAAAAAATATATTCAAAAGGATGTTAATACCTTGTCCCATGAGCGTACCAGCCAAGCCACCCCAAAGATTCCAGCCTGTAAACGAAAGCATTTCTCTGAAGAGCTTTTTGTCGAATAGTATACTAAATGCGGTTTCTTTGAAGTGTCGTTTACAATAGAACCTATATACCAGGATTACCGAGATTTTTACTGCAAGCAGAAGTATGGCATAAAGTGCAAGTTTGTCAATGTTGCCAATAGAAAGCAAATAGACTATACCAAGATTAGCAAATGCCTCATATATAGATATGTATGCAAATGCTGACATGCGCTCGTGTGCAATAATGTCTGCATTATAGGGGAAACTCATAACCAGAGCCATAGAGGTTGCAATAGAACATTGATATACCACCATGGCAGCCGTCATTCGGTCGGCTGGAATCACAAGTTTGTTGAGCACAAACCATAAGCCAATTGTTTCAGCAAGGATAAGAATAAGAAGGGCAATCATAGCATGTGTGATGATGCATGTTGAGAACACCTTCTTTAATTCTGTCTCATCTCCTTTGCCTAATGCTACTGTAATGAATCGTTGGGTACAGCCACTCATTGCTCCATTGAGGAATGCAAGCATGCCTATGAAACCACCAACTACATTATATACACCATAATCTTCGATACCCAATGTGGCTAATACGATTCTACTTGTATAAAGCGTTACCGCCATGAGCAAGATCATGCGGAAATACAAGAAAATTGTATTTTTTGCTATTCTTGTATTGTTATTGTCAGATACTTCTGTCATAGGTTCATTATTATTGTGTATAGAATAGATTAATATAGGGATTGTCGTTTTTTGTTTTGACCGAAGCAGCCGACTGATCCCATCCATTTCTGCGTTCGGGTCACCAAATTTACGTTTTTATATCTCATTCCGGTCGTTTAGGCCGGATTATTTGTCCATTCTCTATGACAGAGGCGTAATTCCCCCTTGAAAGCACTTCTCCATGTGCATATTTTCGTTTCAGGAGGCCGCCAGCTGTGCTCTCTGCTCTATTCTGTCCGCCAGCTGCACCACGTTTGCCCTGTGGATGCCGAAGAAGATGTACAGGATTTCCGTCAGCTTCGTCCGGGCCTTGACTCGCCTTAGGTCGTAGTGCTCTTTCTGTGTGCCGAACGAGCCCTCCATCGCTGTCGCCCTCACCCAGGCAAGTTCCTTTCTGACAAGGTTTTTCCACTTCCCACAACAGCTTCGGGTCCGTCGGATACCTCATCTCGCTCTCATAGCAGGTCGCATCCGTGTACATCTTCTGGAACATCAATGCCACTTTCCCCTCAGCTGTGAAGTATGACCTGCGTCCAAGTTTCGGTCTCAGGTTCTTACTGACGAGTCCGAAGTTCTCTGCCATCGCATGGAGCGGAAGCAGTTTCTTCATCCTACCCATTTCACTCTTTTCAAAAGTCAACAAATAGAGACCATATAAACCAAACTCTGAGGTAACAATTTGTTGTGCCATTTCAGTAAAACTTGCTTTGACAAGTAATTTGTTATTAGACCGTTAAGTTCTTGAAAGACCCATGTTCTACCAACTCTGATTCCTACTAAGGACCTCCCTTTTTGCATTCACTTTCATTACAAGGTCTTTCAAAGAATCCTTCAATTCCTGGTGCTCATTAATTTTTTCATATTTCAAGAAATTCATATTTAGCAAATCTGAATATATCTTTTCTTCTTCTATTGACATCGCATCGGAAGGGATAACAAACTGATGCTTTCTTGAATACTTGTAACGGAAAGAATAGTTTTCTAACAGAAGTTTAATATCTGGGTCATATAAACCAGCGCCAAGGAATAGGAATGTGCGTGTAAGTATAAGGGCATTAATAATATCATAGAATTCTCGGTACTTATTTCTTATCTGAGCATAGTCATTTGCTGTGAATATCACGTCATGAGGATTAGAAATAGTTCCGTGGGCCTTAATAATCAAATAACTGCCTGTACGTATCACATCAGTTATATCATTATCTGTGTAAGTCTTAACGATTGTTGTGCCTTGTGTTTGATTTTTTGCATACGTTTCATATATCTCATCCACATTAGGCGAGATGATAATCCTCGAATCTAATTCAAAGATTGTTTTGTGAATATCGGCAACATCGAAACGTTTAGTCAAATATTCCTCTTTAATAAAGTCCGAAAATGATTCATCTCCCATTTCCCTTTTCAGCATTTCACACGCTAATAGGTAATCGTTTTCTGATACTTTATTTAGTATTTGACTTTTCAAACCATTATTTGTAATATATCTATTTGCGCCACATTGCAATAATGATTTCCAATTTTTGGGCTTTTCTCCAGTTGCATTAATTGAATTGCATGAAATTCCACAACCTAAAAAAATGACACAATTCCTTCGAGCGATATCTTCAATTAATGAATTTGGCCATGCTATCATAATAATAATAAATTGTTTTCTACATTGTTTGCGACCTTTTCGATAACAGACCTAAATTCGACAACTTTCTTGAAATGTGCACCAACAACGCCGTCATTCCCATCAAGCTTAAAAATAGGCTTATTAACAGTTTGAGACATTGGTACTAAACTGCTAAATGTTGGGATTTCGCCTATAAGTAGACTATCTTTAATTGATGTAGAAATGAGATCTTTGAACTCGCTTGATACTTTGTTTGGTATTTGTTGTAAAATACTGTCATATGCCTTTACAGGTCTTCTTTCATCATTTACCCTTTTTGCTGTGTATTGTTGATTAATATAGCCGAGAAATTTCAAATTACATTCTGCTTGTATGTCGCCTATTTTGTAATCTTTTCCTTTGTTTTCTTTATATTCTGCTAAACCTTTATCAAAACTGCTTTTCCAACCTTTTAATGTCACTGATATATTGTCTATGGCTTTCAAACTAAAAATATCAGAAGACATTGGCATGATAAAATAGTCGCATGCCAGCAATACTGTCCTATTTATTGCTCCTAAAGAAGGGCCAACATCAAAAAAAACATAGTCATAGTCTTCCGCTATTTTAAGAAGCATATCCTTAAAGACCATCGTTGTCTTTAATCCTCTTGGCTCTGCATTTTTCCCTTGAATCCAGTCTGCGCTTAAGAAGTCTTCCTTTGCCGATAATGACGTATCGCCAATAATAATATCAACTCCAAAATTATTCCCTATATTATTTATTGGCAAATCAATTCTTGATAAATAAGACTCTCCTTCTGATATGCATTCAATTATTTTAAGAATAGTATTATTAGGTTGTTCTGTATAAACATCGAACAACTTGTCATTCCCTAATATATAACTAGACGCATTACATTGGGGATCTGCGTCTACTACTAATACTTTTTTCCGTTTTTCTAAACTAAAAAATGCAGACAAATTACAAAGCAAGGTTGTCTTGCCCACACCGCCTTTATTATTGAATATTGCTATTGAAACCATAAATAATCAGTTATAAGCTATTGATATCAAGTCATTGATTTATTCCTAAATCTCTTCCTAAGAGTAATTCTTTCTTGCTTATCTATACAATGAACAATCATAGCCTTTGTGTCTTTTAGCTAAAAAACTATATCTCCTTCCTCCACACCATCTTATTTACAATCCCCACATAACTCTGGATAATCTTCACGACCTTCGTGCTGACATTCTCATCAACATAATCCGGCACAGGAATACCGTGACTGCCATCTCTGCAGAGTTCCACCGCAGTATCAACAGCCTGCAGCAAACTCTTCGTATCAATTCCCGCAATAATGAAATCAGCCTTATCAATAGCCTCCGGACGCTCAGTGCTGGTGCGAATGCAGACAGCAGGGAAAGGATGCCCCACAGAGGTAAAGAAAGATGACTCCTCCGGAAGGGTACCACTGTCACTCACCACAGCAAAAGCATTCATCTGAAGGCAATTGTAATCGTGGAATCCAAGCGGTTCGTGCTGAATCACCCTCGGATCAAGCTGAAATCCCGAAGCGGCAAGACGGTTCCTTGACCTCGGATGACAACTGTAAAGAATAGGCATATCGTACTTCTCAGCCATAGCATTGATAGCATTGAAAAGACTCAGGAAATTCTTCTCGGTATCGATATTCTCCTCACGATGCGCGCTGAGCAAAATGTACTTTCCCTTCTCCAATCCAAGTCTCTTGTGAACATCGCTCGCTTCTATCTCTGCAAGATTCTCGTGCAGGACCTCAGCCATAGGAGAGCCTGTAACGTATGTGCGCTCCTTAGGGAGTCCGCAGTCGGCAAGATAACGGCGTGCGTGCTCGCTGTAGGCCATATTCACATCGGAAATGATGTCCACAATCCTGCGGTTGGTCTCCTCCGGCAGGCATTCATCCTTGCAACGGTTACCGGCTTCCATATGGAAAATAGGGATATGCAGACGCTTGGCTCCAATCACGCTGAGGCAGCTGTTGGTATCACCCAGGACAAGAACTCCGTCAGGCTTGGTCTCTACCATCAGTTTGTAGCTCTCGGCAATGATATTGCCCATAGTTTCACCAAGGTCTGCACCCACTGCATTCATATACACCTCTGGGTCAGCCAGCTTAAGATCCTTGAAGAAGACACCGTTGAGGTTGTAATCGTAGTTCTGACCTGTGTGTGCAAGAATCACATCAAAATACTTGCGGCATTTGTTGATGACCGCTGCAAGTCGGATGATTTCCGGACGGGTGCCGACAATAATAAGGAGTTTGAGTTTGCCGTTATTCTTAAATTGTGCCATTGTATTTCTATTTTACTGGGTCAAAGAAAGTATCCGGTCTTTCCGGATTGAAAATTTCGTTGCAGTACATCACCGTCACGAGGTCTTCAGTATCCGAGAGGTTGATGATGTTGTGGGTGTAGCCAGGGAGCATTATCACGCTCTGGATCTTATCACCGCTCACCTCGAATTCAATCACCTCGTCAGTGCCTTCCTTGCGCTGCTGTATCAGTCCGTGGCCTTTGACCACGATAAACTGCTCCCATTTGGTATGGTGCCAGTGCTGGCCTTTGGTGATTCCAGGTTTGCTGATGTTGATGCTGACCTGACCGCAGTTAAGGGTGTGAACCAGTTCGGTGAAGGACCCTCTGTCATCCACGTTCATCTTCAAGTCGAAGATTGCGCCTTCCTTCGGAAGATAACTCAGATAAGTGCTGTAAAGTCTCTTTGCAAAGCTATCAGCGGGAATCTCAGGTATCATCAGGGTCTTAGGCATCTCCTTGAACTGATGGAGCAAATCAACGATTTCTCCCAGTGTTGCCTTGTGGGTAACAGGGCAGTAGCAGTACCTGCCTTCCGGGTTCGGAACCACCTCCAGACCCTCGAATTCACAGTGATGTTCTTCGCATTTAAGTGCGCAAATCATCTCCTCTACAAGGTCATCGATGTAAAGAACCTCCAGTTCTACACTCGGGTCATTGACGGTAATAGGAAGGTCATTGGCGATATTATTGCAGAAGGTAGCGATTGCACTGTTATAGTTCGGACGGCACCATTTGCCGTAGAGATTTGGGAAACGGTAAACCAGGACCTTCACCCCATTCTCCTCTCCGTACTGAAGGAAGAGGTCCTCCCCTGCTTTCTTGCTTCGTCCGTACTCGCTGTTTCCAAAACGGCCTGTAAGCGAGGCCTGGGCGCTGCTGGAGAGCATCACCGGGGCCTTGTTTCCGTATTTCTTAAGGGTGTCAAGAAGGGTGCTGGCAAAACCGAAGTTGCCCTTCATAAAGTCCTCTGGGTCCTTAGGACGGTTTACACCGGCGAGATTAAATACGAAGTCACATTTCTGACACCACTCGTTAAGTTCTTCCGGAGTAGAATCGATATCGTACTCGAAGACTTCGTCTATTACGAGGTCTCCATAGCATTTAGCCTTTCCCTCTTTTATGTTATTCAGTTGTGCACAAAGATTCTTTCCTACGAACCCTTTAGCACCGGTTACGAGTATCCTCATTACTTGACGAGATTTGAGATTCCGTTAAGTTCATTCTGAATATATTCAAGAGAGGCAATTTTAGCCTTAGTTTCCTCGAGGTTCAGACGATAGGTGTTGTCGGAGTTAAATTCGTCGATAGTTACGGCCTTCTTATTGCCTTCGGTAAAGAACTTATCGTAATTCAAAGTACGATTATCTGCCGGTACACGATAGAAGTTGCCCATATCTTCCGCTTTAGCACATTCCTCCTTAGTAAGAAGGGTTTCATACATCTTCTCTCCGTGACGAATACCGATTACCTTTATGTCTTCTTTCTTCCCACCGAATAGTTCACATACTGCCTCGGCCTGAGTACCTATCGTACAAGCAGGAGCCTTTTGAACGAGAATGTCTCCATTCTGGCCGTGTTCAAAGGCGAAGAGGACCAAATGTTGTTTGAAATCATAGAGCCTTCAGTTAGTGGTCAATTTTTGGACTATGCTCAAAGTCAGAGACATAGCGTCCGCTCGACCCGTCACCAGGCCAATGATTGTCCGTTTTTGGTATTACTTGTTGATTATTTTTTTACTTTTTCTACGCTGGCGACAGCCTCAGGTGTCCAAGATGTTTCCTGCCGCCTGTCACCACGTCCTCGAAGAGGTCTTCGCTGCTGTACATTGGTCTCGTTTTTCCGGCTAAGGTAAGGGGCCTTTCTCCGGGTCCAAAATTTGACCACTAACCATTAAGTTCCATTGCTATTGTGTTAATATATTTAAGATCCATGTGGTCAAAATAGCCGCGTCTGCTATCAGTAATTTAGGCCGAAAGACCAAAGGGGCAGCGTGTTGCCGTGAGCGAATTCAATGTCATCCTTTACGATATAGGAATCCGGAAGGTCCTCAATCTGTCTTTTTCCTTTATTCCGGCCACCGATCTCGAATGTGCGGTCACCGATGACGAAATCAGACTGACGTGAGGAAACCACATCATTCTCCACACGCATCTGGTTGTAGAAAAAAGTTTCCCTCATGTTCCCTATGTCAGCTTTCCCTCCGGACAAGACTGTCATCAGACTTGGGTTGTCAATATAGACCTTCTCCACTTTGCCCAGTCCCCTCATTCCTCCCGTATCGTCCCTAAGTTGACCTATCAGCTGAGCCTTCTCCAGCAACGCGCGATAGTCTGAAACGCTGTTTCGGCTGACTCCGATTTCAGACGCAAGGCTATCCGCATTAGGTTTATACGGAGCAAGTGTCGAGATAACAGCCAGCATCTTTTTTAGTTTTTTTGCTGTCGGCGCCTTTAGTTCGGCATACTGTGCGATGTCTGATTCTATCGTTTTTGTTATGACATTCTGCATCCTCATCGGGAAATCTCCCTCCAATGCAAATGGATAGTAGCCCTCTGCAAGGTAACGTCTGAAAAGAGGGAGAGGATGAAGCACACCGTCAATACGTGACTTGCCCGCGAGTATCTCGTCAAGTGAATACTTAGATGCGTTTATGTTGTGAAACAGTTCCAGATACTCTCTGAAGGACAAACCATACAGCGTATAAGGTAGTACCCTTCGACTGAGATCAGCGACACCGTCAATGATGTCCAGTATGGAAGATCCTGAGAAAATCACCCTCATGTCAGGATGAGTGTCATATATCTGCTTGAGTTCGCGGGACCAGTCAGAATACTTGTGAACTTCGTCTATGACGAGCAAATGGCCAGCATCCTTCGAGAACTCATCCGCAACCTCGACGAGAGAGTGAGTGCTGAAATATGTATGGTCAGCGGATATGTATAGAAACTTGCAATCCGAAGCCTGTTCCTTAAGATATTGCAGGATCATCGTGGATTTGCCGACTCCTCTTGCCCCTGTGATCGCGATCATACGGGAAGTCCAGTTCACACGTTCATAAAGATACCTGTGAAAACTGCTGGTCGTAAGTTCCAGCTGCAAACGCATGTATTCGTATAACGCCTCGTCAACCATACTCAATTAATATTGTATATCTATGCAATACTATTGCAAAGATAGCAATTGCACTCAAAAAGTGCAATTTTTCCCTATATCATGCACCCATATTGTGCACAACATTTTGCATGAGTTTTATGACTTCCTCCAGACCATCCTGTTGACGATGCCGGTGTAGGACTGGATGATCTTGACTACCTTGGTGGAGACGTTCTCGTCGGTGTAGGTCGGGACAGGGAGGCCGAAGTCACCGGCGCGGTTCATCTCCACGGCGGTGTCCACGGCCTGCAGAAGGCTGCGCTCGTCAATGCCGGCGAGGATGAAGCAGGCCTTGTCAAGGGCCTCGGGACGCTCGGTAGAGGTTCGGATGCAGATGGCAGGAAACGGATGGCCTACGCTGGTGAAGAATGAACTTTCTTCCGGGAGTGTGCCGGAGTCGCTGACCACAGCGAAGGCGTTCATCTGGAGGCAGTTGTAGTCGTGGAATCCGAGCGGTTCGTGCTGGATGACACGCGGATCGAGCTTAAAGCCGCTCTGCTCCAGGCGTTTGCGAGACCTCGGGTGGCATGAATATAAAACCGGCATGTCATACTTGGCTGCCATCGCGTTTACCGCATTGAAGAGGCTCCGGAAGTTCTTTTCCGTGTCGATGTTCTCCTCGCGGTGGGCAGACAAAAGAATATACTTTCCCTCCTCCAACCCCAACTGCTTATGAATATCCGAGGCCTCGATCTCGGCGAGGTTCTGGTGCAGCACCTCGGCCATCGGCGACCCGGTCACGTAGGTCCGCTCCTTCGGCAGGCCACACTCGGCGAGGTACCTTCTCGCATGTTCTGAATATGCCAGATTGACATCCGAGATGATGTCAACTATGCGGCGGTTCGTCTCCTCCGGGAGGCACTCGTCCTTGCAGCGGTTGCCGGCCTCCATGTGGAAGATCGGGATGTGAAGACGTTTCGCGCCAATGACAGAGAGACAGCTGTTCGTGTCGCCGAGAACCAGTACTGCGTCCGGTTTGGTCCGGGCGAAAAGCTTGTATGAACAGTTGATAATGTTGCCGCACGTCGCGCCGAGGTCGTCACCGACGGCATCCATATAGACCTCCGGTTCAGCGAGTTTGAGATCCCTGAAGAAGATGCCGTTCAGGTTGTAGTCGTAGTTCTGGCCTGTATGGGCGAGGATGACATCGAAATACTGGCGGCATTTG
>ERZ780141.781-NODE-781-length-21865-cov-25.633012_pt1 | contig 21865 bp, 23 predicted proteins | sample MGYA00433080_ERZ780141 | MGnify/ENA primary metagenome ERZ780141 (study PRJEB29588, sample SAMEA2154047) | human gut metagenome | biome: human gut; feature: human-associated habitat; material: faeces | place: Denmark | collected 2008/2010 ... | reverse complement strand
CAATACTCTGTTAATTCTAACGTAATCGTTTGAAAATGAGGGAGTTAATTAACGTGATATAACTAATAAAATTTGGTTAAGTGGCTGATTATCAGTAACTTTATAGGAACCAGTTGGACTTTTCCTACAATGCATCATTCGCATCACAGAATGTAGCAAAGGTGATGATGAAGGAAAACGGGATGTCGTATTCCATGGCTTCTTTCAAGGAGATCATGGCATGCACATACATCGCTAAATTAATTTTTGACAAGTGTCGGAGAATACCGAACCGAAAGTTAATTAGTCATACTATCAAAGAACTCTTTGGCTGGCAGCGTAAAACTGCTTAGCCTTTATCTCAAATTTTAACGAACTATTGATAGGAGGCAAATGCCTTTTATGATTAGCATTTACCTCCTACCCGATTGATTCCTTGTATTATTTCTTTTTCAGTACATACAATTTTGCAGTCTCACCTTCAGGTTCTACACCCATAGAATCTGTCATAATGATGCTGTTGGCATCCTTAACCTTATAAAAGGTCTGTTCACCTGTTGAAGGACGAACAAGCATAAGGACTTTACCGTCAAGCACTTTAAAAATGCCGCTTGCTTCATCGTGACCATCTTTCTTGTCGATATAGTCCTGCTTCAACAAATAGGTGCTATCAGCATTGATAGTGAGCACTGTCTTTATACCCGGGCAATCTGCTGCCGGGAGAGTTCCCTCATACGTTCCTGCAACAGACGTCAAATCCACATTGTCCTTATTGGAAGCGGTGGTGTCAACTACATTTGCAGAATCATTGTCTGCAGCATTTGGCGTAGTCTTCTTTCCTGTGCAGGAAGCCAGAATTGCCAGAGAACTTATCGCCAAAACAATCAGTTTCTTTTTCATACTTTCCTTTTAAGTTCAATAGTGTCTCGTTTAAACGGGACACTAGTGTTGTGTCATAATTATTTAATTCTCAATGTCCGCAGATGTTCCTTCATAATCTATATATTTTTGTTAACCCATAACAACATCAAGCACCATCATCAGCACGAAACCTATGGCGAAGCCGATGGTACTGAGATTGCTGTGCTGGCCGCTTGAGGCTTCAGGGATTAGCTCTTCCACCACTACGTAGAACATGGCTCCTGCTGCAAAGGCGAGCATGTAGGGTAGGACTGGCATAATGAGAGAGGCAAGCAACAGTACGGCAATGGCTCCTATAGGCTCTACCACTCCGCTCAGCGAGCCTAACATAAAGGATTTCCATCGGCTGTTGCCTGCTGCACGCATAGGCATAGAGATAATAGCGCCTTCGGGGATGTTCTGAATGGCTATGCCCAACGAAACGGAAATGGCTCCGGCTAACGAGATATGCGAAGCACCGTTTTCGGCTCCTGCAAACACCACGCCTACTGCCATTCCTTCGGGCAGGTTGTGGATGGTTACGGCAAGGGCAAGCATAGCTGTCTTTGACATGTGCGACTTGATGCCCTCGGGCTTGTCTGTGCCAATATGAAGGTGGGGCGTAAGCTCGTCGATCAACAGTAGGAAACCGATGCCTAACAGAAAGCCTATGGCTGCCGGTACTACCGACCATACGCCGCTCTCTGCCTTCATCTCCATAGCAGGAATTAGCAACGACCATACGGACGCTGCTACCATCACTCCAGAGGCAAAGCCCAACAATGTCTTTTGCAATCGCGCAGACATCTCGTTTTTCATCATTAATACGAAAGCCGAACCAAGCATCGTTCCCAATAGCGGAATCAGAAGTCCAATGATTATTGTTGCTGTCATTTCTGTCATAGTCTTTTATCTGTTAGTTACGATGCAAAGATACAATTTTGTTGTGAGTCGGGCAATACCTATAAGTGATACTTTTTTACTTTTCGTACAGTTCTATTGGTAGACCGTCGGGGTCGCTGAAGAATACAAACTGCCTGCCGGTATATTCGTCCGTGCGTATAGGCTCGTGCTTTACGCCCTTGCTGTCAAGCTCGCTGACGGCTGCCGCAAGATTGTCCACCTCGAAAGCGAGGTGACGCAGACCGGCTGCTTCGGGATAGGAAAGACGTGCAGGAGGATTGGGGAAGGAGAATAGTTCCACGACGTATGTGTTGCCAAGCCAGCAGTCTGCCTTCCATGAGTGGCGTTCCTCACGATAATTTTCACTCACGATCTTCAAGCCCAACACTTCTGTATAGAAATACTTAGATTGCTCATAGTCAGAGCAAATCACGGCTACATGATGTATTTTGTTTAGTTTCATATAATTAAAAATTTATAATGCCTAAAAAACTATGGGTGCTTAAACGCCATCTTCTAAGAATAAGACGCAAATCGTGTCTGAATGTTTAAAGAGAAATTCTATTGCAGCTTCTGATGAAACTCCTTCCTTATCTTGGCCATTGCTTCCGTAGCCATGTTATGGGTCTCTATCAGCAATGGGCTTTTGTGGTATTGCACAATCTTGACCCCTACTGATTTGTGCCTTTTCTTTTCCTCAATGCATTGTAGTATCAAGTCGGAGTTGGCTCTTGCCTTCCTCCCTTGCGGCTCGGCAGAGATTGCAAGCGAGTTTGCATCTTTGCTCTCACTGTTCGTTCGGTTGGCTGATTTTGATGTTGGTGTCTTGTCAAAGTTCTGAATATAGGCGGCGTTGGTCAGGAAAACGATGTCGGAACCTTCCGGAATTTCCTGCATCACCTTGATCATAAGTGTCAGCATCATGCGGAACTCCGTGGTGTGGAGGTCGCTGATTACATCACGTCTGATGATGCTTCCATTGTTCTCAATCACAACGGCAGCACCACCAGCTCGCTCTTTATGGCCATAATCACATGAGCCACCTATCCAAACGTAATATGTAGAAGTATCTTGTGTCATAATTATTTTATCTTCAATGTCCGCAGATATTCTTTCTGCTCGGGCGTGATTCTGTAGCTCTCTTTTGAGTCCAAAATTATTTCAACTCATAAAACTCCATAATATCCAGCATCTTAAACGATGTACCATCAATAGAAGAATGCCAGCTTTGATGAAAATGTCCGTAACACCAATGAGTGACATGCTGCTGATGTTCTTTCAGAGTTTCATACAGACTATTCATAACTTCACGTTCCTGCTGTATGTCTGATATCAGAGTTTTGTCGTTGCAAGTCCATTTGGTTATCCCTTCCTTGCTTAATAATTCGCAGAAGGATGGAGACGTATGTGTTATTTCTGCTATTCATCTTTCATGTTCTCCCAAAACGGAAGAAGTCTTTGCTGTAAGAACGCTATCACTTCGGTAAAGGACAATATGTCTGTGGACGTTATTTTACGCATGAAAGCTGTCCACCTGACCTGCATTTTCTTGAAAATACCGAGTTAGGATAGTCTGATTAAAGACGTTTTCCTTTCTTGCAACGTTCAGCAATTTTGTACGTATAGACTTCCCATAGTTTTTATTTTGTTCTTTACTCATAGCTTCACTTGTAGATAATTATCCAGGATATTGCCAACACGCAATTGTCTGGCATAATCCATTAGTTTACTGATATTTCTTTCTGGTCTGGAAAGATAGTTATCGATGATTTCAGAACAGACATCAATGCCCACCTTGTTGCGGAACTTTACTGCATCGCATACGCATCGTTCTACATCATATACCTTTACCTTAAATCCATCTATGACTTTCTCCATCACGCCAATTTCAAGAATGTTGGAAGTATAGTGATGGAGCTCTATCTTTGGGAATGAAGGAACTTTTACTTTCCTATCCCTTTTGATGGCGACATGATAAGCCTGCGGCATGGATGTCGTAAGCTGATGGATATTCCAGGCAGACCAAAGGCAGAGAATACCGTTGGGGACAATAGACTCAATATCAACCATACATGCTGACAATTGGTCTATGTTAGCATATACGCCACGGCAAACCTGAATCAGTTCACCTTGGCGAGCGGCTTTCAGCATCTTGTAGTAAGCTGTTCGTCCTTGCACTTTGACGCTTGCTGATGATATGAATGAATTCTTTGTTTCCATAATTGTTCTCCTGATTTTGGTACGAAATTACCACAAATATTTCTAATTGTGGTACTTTTGTACGGAAATCTTTTAAAATCCACCCCTTTTTTAATACCTTTCAACAGTTTTGTAGCTATTTTAGTACAAAAATACCACAAACGTAGCTAATTGTGGTACTTTTGTACGGGATAATGAAAAGGCTCTTTCTCCGATGTATGGTTATTCGCCTTTTTCAGGTAATAACTCAAACCGTCAATAGTTTGTATAAATCTCACCCCAATTCACCTCAAATGTCATATTACCCCAAAAATGTGAAAAACCATCAGATTGTCTGGTTTTTGACTGTAATATTCTGATAACCAAGTGGTTGACTGTCTGGCGATTGTCAGGCAATTGTCTGGATGGTTTGCTGATGAAATGAATTGTCAGATGGAAGGATTTGTCAGATGTGAGGAATTCAGCCGACAGGAATTGTAGGAGTCGGCTGAATCCAGAAAACAGGAATATGGGTATTACAACATTAACTTTTGGGCATTTGTCTGACAGCAAATCTGCCCAACAGGGGCAAGCACGTTGCCCATGATGGGCAAGCACGTTGCCCCAGTTGGGCAAGCATCGTGCCCAATTTTAACCCAAATCCGTCATTAGACCGTTTTATGTATTTTTATATACAGCTTGCAGTCTTTTGTTTTTTATAAAGCGTCTTTTGTCTGTTTTTAATTCGCAATAGCCCGCTATTACTCATTAAAATCCAAACAAAATCCACTCTTCAAAAAAGCAAAATCCAAGCAAACCCTAATGACGTTTGGGGTTTAATCAGCAAACCATCCAGACAATTGGCTGACAGTTGCTTGATAATCAACTGTCTGGATGCCAGAATGTTACAACGAAAAACCAGATGATCTGACAGTTTTTCTGAAATTTTTGGTTCTTCGCCAATTTAGGTGGTAGAAAAACCGCTTATTTGTAATTTAAATATTTGATTATCAACACGTTAATAAACATAATAAAAGCTGCAGATGGTCGTGTTTTTTAGAAACATGTTTAACAACAAGGCTGAACATGCTATCTTAAGGGCAACACAACTTCATGCCGACTGGAATGGAAGATGTTACCACCTAAATTGACGAAGAACCTGAATCCTTAAAAGAAACCTTCTGCAATAATCGTTTTTCTCATAAAGTTTTGATATATTTGCATGAATAAACGAAATCCGTATGAATGAACAGACCAAAAATACAATAAACGCATTTGTTAAGACTTTGCGTGAGATGTTTATGATTGACGATGCTGCCGAACTCGACTTCGGCATTTATCGTATCATGGCGCATAAGAAGGCAGAGATAGAGGCGTTCTTCGGGCTCAATGACGAGTCGGAAGAGAATGCGTTGTGCCGCAAAATAGAAGCCTTGCTTGCCGAGCAACAAGATGCCAGCGTGAATGTGGCAGAGATAAGGAAGCAGATGCAAGACCGCATACGCATGTATCGGGAGGATGGCGAGACGATGGAAGAGATCAACAAGAAACCGACCATCATAAAGTTTCGCCAACAACTGGAGGAAAATGTTGATACCACGGTAATGCTGCCGCACATACTTACAGCTCTCAACGATTTCTTCAGCCGCTACTACGACAAGGGCGATTTCATCTCGCAGCGTCGCTATCTGAATGGTGGCGATGCCACATACCTTGTGCCTTACAATGGGGAAGAGGTGAAGCTGCATTGGGCAAATGCCGACCAATACTACATAAAGACATCAGAGGCTTTCAAGAACTACCGCTTCAAGCTGAAGAACGGCAAGGAGGTGGAGTTCACGCTGAAGAATGCTGTTCAGCTGAAGAACAACGAGAAGGAGCAGAAAGACTGGGCACGCAAGTTCAAGTTGTGGGATGGTGTGACGGAGCCTGGCGAGGAACCTGTGCCCGACTTTGTCCCCGTGCAGATAGAGGAGGACGGAGTGCTGCACATCTACTTCACCTACGAACTGATAAAGAAGAGAGGCAACGAGCAGAAGACGCTCAACAACGCCACCTACGCTACACTTGCCGACATCATCCAGACTAAGTATAAAGACGACTATCTCGATCTTCTCGCCATCATGGAGGGAAACGACAAGGAGGAACTGCGTCGCCACATCAGCCGATATACTACCAAGAACTCAAGCGACTATTTCATACACAAGAATCTTGGCGACTTCCTTCGCCGTGAGCTCGACTTCTATCTGAAGAACGAGATAATGCACGTGTCTGACCTCGACTACAACAACCTTCGCCGCACACTTGCCGAGGCGAAGACCATCAAGGCCGTGGGCGAAGAGATTATACAGATGCTTGCCGGACTTGAAGACTTCCAGAAGAAGCTGTGGCTGAAGAAGAAGTTTGTGGTCCAGAGCGACTACTGCATCACGCTCGACCGTGTGCCTGAATCGCTCTATGCTGATATTTGTGCAAATGAAGAACAGCGTAAAGAGTGGGTGCGCTTGTTTGCTATTGATGAGATTGAAAGAGATTTAACCACAGAGGGATATAGCGAACCGCTGACAGAGAGATTCCTCGAAGAGAATCCACACCTTGTGCTTGATACTGCTTTCTTCAACAACGATTTCAAGCACAGACTATTGGAAAGCATGGAGAATATAGATGCGCAATGTGACGGACTGCTTGTGAACTCGGAGAATTTCCAGGCGCTGGAACTGTTGCAGGAGAAGTATCAAGAACAGGTGTGCGGTGTTTATCTTGACCCACCTTATAATACAAAGAAGAATGAATTTATTTATAAGGATAGTTTCAAGCATAGCTCATGGATGTCGATGATGCAAGACCGTTTGTTGAAAATTGCGCCGTTGATGAAACGAACTGCGCCGATATTGATAAGTTGCGACGAAAACGAACAATCAAATCTACATCAACTTGGTTGCAATGTGTTTGGCGACGACAACTTCTTGACAGATATAATATGGGAAGGCAGTTCAAAGAACGACCAAAAATACATGTCAATCAGCCATGAGTATATCGAAGTGTTTATGCGCGACAAATTATTCATGGACGGAACGGATATTCGCTGGACGGAACGGAAAGAGGGGCTTGACAGAATATATGCTGCATATGATAAAATCGCCAAGCAATATCCTAACAATTACGATGCTCAGTCTAAAGCAATAAAACAATGGTTTAAAGACTTGCCACAATCTGACCCAGCAAGAAGACAAAAGCATTATTGTGAATGTGAGAAGCGTGGGTTGTATTTCGCAGCAGATATCTCCAAGCCTGCAAATGGTTACTTCTATGATGTGCTGCACCCCGTGACAGGTAAGCCTTGCAAGAAACCCAAGGGAGGATGGCGTTTCATCGAAACAACGATGAAGGAGCAGATTGCAGACGACCGTGTGGTGTTCGGTAAAGATGAAAAAACCGTACCATGCAGAAAATCATTCTTAAGAGAAACAGAATACGAAAGTCCAAGTACGGTTACCTATTTGGACAATCGTGTCTCTACGGCTCTTATTAAAGATTTGTTTGGAGACAAAAACAAGTTTGACAATCCTAAGTATTATCTACTTATTGCTCGTTTCTTGAAATTGGTAGGCGAATCAGATGGAATTTTCATGGATATGTTTGGCGGGTCGGGTACGACAGCTCATTCTGTAATATATCTAAATAGAGAAGACGAAGGTTCGCGTAGATATGTATTAGGCGAGATGGGTGAGTATTTTGAAAGTGTCACAAAACCTCGCATCCAAAAGGTCATCTATTCCAAAGATTGGAAAGACGGTAAGCCTGTCTCTCGTAAAGGCTCTTCACATTGTTTCAAGTACATCCGTCTTGAGCAATACGAGGACACGCTCAACAACCTCTACCGCACGCCAATGGAAGGCGCATGGTATGAGGAGGAGCTTGGTGCCGACACCATCGGCTACGTGATGGACATGCAGTCGCAGCAGAACTGGATGCATACCGACTGGATGGCAAATCCGTTCGGCGTGAAGATGCAGATAACCCATGGCAACGAGAAAACGGAGCAGACAATCGACGTGGTTGAAACATTCAACTACCTGTTAGGTCTGAACGTGGAAAAGATGCTGTGGCCCACAGAAGGTATGCAAGTTGTGACGGGCACTACGCGCAGGGGCAAGCGCACCATGATAATATGGCGCAACACCGCACAAGTGACAGACGAAGAGGTTAAGACCTTCCTCAGCTCCGTCGACTGCAAACCATTCAAGCAGATATATATCAACGGCGAAACAACCCTCGGAACAATTCTCGACGGTAAGTTGAGACAGACAGAGACGGAATTTGAATATCGCATGTTTTCAAACGAATAAGCATAACTGAAAAATGGCAAATAAATCGACATCAACCATCGGTGTGAAGGCAGAGCTGAAAAACTCGCTGCTGCTCCACCGCTTTATGCTAAAACTGCTTGGAGTAAGACAGCTCGACAAGCTGACACAGATGCTTAGCGGCTCTGACAGCGAAGGCTACAACGAGGACGGAGGCACGAAATTCTGCTCGTTGCTTTCCAATCTGATTGACGGAAGCACGGGTATCACGCTCGACGAGTTGCAGGAGTATGACCGCAACATCGTGCGCCACACGGAGGAGATAAACCAAGGGCGCACGGACAAGGTGCGCTGGAAGCATTTCCAATATATAGAACTGCTGATGATGGAGGCTTACCTCGACCGATACTTCCGCGATGCCGACGCGCTGGCAGAAGCTATTACTCGATACTGTAATACCGTGTTCTGCCAGATGCCCGAGGGCAACTACACACAACCGTTCAAAGGAAAGAAGGTGACAGCCGACGAGCTGCGCAAGGTGGCTGTGTGGTGTGCCACCGGTTCGGGAAAGACGCTTATGATGCACGTCAACCTCAAGCAGGTGCTTCACTATGCACAGAAATACCATCGCAAGGGCTTCGACAACATGCTGCTCGTAACGCCTAAGGAGGGCCTCTCGCGCCAGCACATCGAGGAATTGAAGCTTAGCGGGTTCTCTGCGTTGCCTTTCAACAAGAGCAATGCGGCATGGACAACGCGCGACTGTGTGCAGGTGATAGAGGTGACGAAACTGAGGGACGAGAACGGACCGACAACAGTAGATGTGGCAGCATTTGAAGAGAACAACATCGTGCTGGTTGATGAGGCGCACAACGCCCAGGGTGGTGATACACAGAAACCCTATCGCGACCAATTGTCGAGACGCGGATTCTGTATAGAATATTCAGCCACTCTCGGGCAGGCTGTTGACAACGCTAATGGCACGGACAACAAACTGCTGCGTGAGTATGGCGTGAGCACCATCTTCGATTATAGCTACCGTCACTTCTATCATGAAGGCTACGGCAAGGAGTTCGACACATGCAACATCGATGTGGAACCCGACGACCCCAATATGTTCATCTATGAGGTGGGCGGACTGATGGGCTTCTATGAGCAACAACTGCTTTACGCAGAAAACCAGGAGGCTGTAGCCCCGTTGCAGATAGCCCGTCCGTTGGCAATATTCATAGGTCATACCGTTTCGGCAAGCGATACGTCGCTGGAGGCTAAGGCTCTGATGAGTGATGTGGTGCGTGTGGTAGAGATGTTGGCTAAGGTGATGTATAATAAGGGTGGCGAGACCGTGAGAGCTATCGAGGCGCTCCTTAAAGAAGGTTGTGCAAATGCTAAGGGTAGGGATGTGTTTGAGCACTACTTCGCCTACCTGAAAGGCAGAGAACTCACGGCTCAAATGATTTACGACGGCATGATGCAGCTGCTCTTCAACGGTTATACTGCCGGCAGCAGTCTCGTGCTCGACAACATGCGTGGTGTGGATGGCGAGATAGCCCTCTATACCGCTCACAACGAGCATCGGCCGTTTGGTGTGATAAACGTTGGCAAGCCGGCTGATGTTGTGAAGGCATGCCTGGGCTTCGCAGAAATTCGTGCCACCGACTACACAGGAGGCGTGTCGCAATTCGATAGCGTGAATGATGAGACGTCTACGGTCAACTTGCTGATAGGCGCAAAGAAGTTTACCGAGGGTTGGTCTTCTTGGCGTGTGTCGACGATGTGCCTTATGAATGTGGGCAAGAGCAAAGGTTCGGAGATTATACAGCTATTTGGTCGTGGTGTGCGTCTGAAGGGTGTAGACTTCTGCTTGAAGCGCACCAACGCCTTGCAGCCAGAGCAGCTGCCCGAAGGATTGCCTGAGCATGTGGAGGTGTTGGAGACCTTGCGTATATTCGGCATGGACTCAAAGTATGTGTCAAAGTTTGAGGATGAAATTAAGAAGGAGGAGATAAAGCCAGAGACGATAACCATCAAGATAAAGCCCACCTTCGTGGATATTGAGGCGAAAAAACTCATTCATCTGCGCGAGCCTGAAAATGTGACAAAGAAATTCTTTGAAGAGTTTCCTCGTATTGACCTTGAGTATAACAACGATTATCAGTTTTCGCTTACTCTTGACAAATATCCGAATGTATATCACAATTCGAGCAAGGCTATTGATGACGATGAGGAGGATGCATATAACTCAATAAAGAAGAATAGCGTGAAATTCAAGAACGACGCCAATAGCTATCGTGAGATAAGATTGCTAAACAAACGGCGCCTTTGGCTGGAACTGCGCGAATATAAGCTGCAGGAGAAGTTCTACAACATTTATATCAGCTTTGAGGCTATGGACGACCTGCTGTGGAAAAACGATGCGTGGTACACGCTCTATGCTTCTGAAGAATACCTGCGTGCCGGCAGTTTGCAGGAGCGTGTGGAGCGTTGGCACGACATGGCGTTGTCGCTATTGAAGATGTACCTGAAGGCTTTCTTCACGTTGCACAAGAAACAATGGCTGAGCAAAAATACAAAGGTTGACAAGCTGAAAGAGTCGGACGTGATGCAGGACAAGGAATATCGTCTTGAGGTGCTTCCTGAGCAGAAAACCGAATTGCTTAGCCAACAGTTGGATAAGCTGAAGAGAAAACTTGAGGACGATGCGGTAGGCAATGAAGAGGTGATAATTTTGCCGCCTAAATTCAAGGCTGTATTATTCGACAGGCATCTGTATCAACCACTATTGTCATATCCGCTGAAGAAAGGCGAGAGGCAGGAGATTCCGGTTTCGCCAGTAGCTCTAAACGAGAGCGAGACCGAATTTCTGAACGCTATCATGAGGTATTGCAATAAGCAACCGCAAGAGCTGCAAGGATACGAGATGTATTTGTTGCGCAACAAGAGCAAGCAAGGTACGGGCTTCTTCATGAATGCGGGTTTCTATCCCGATTTCATCATGTGGATAGTAAAAGGCAAACAGCAATGGATAAACTTCATTGAGCCTCATGGCATGTTGCATGAAAAGGGCGACGTGTTGAGTTGCGACAAGGTGAAGCTTGCAAACACTATCAACGATATTGAGGATGTGAAGAAGCACAAGAATCTGACGCTTAACAGCTACATCATAACACCTACACCCATCAAGCGCATATGGCCTTCGATAGCCCCAAAGAATGATCAGGAAGAGGCTTTGCGCATATTGCACGAACATCACTTATATGCTTCGGAAGAGGGCATGGACAATGTTGTCAGGAGTATAGTGGGGGATGTTGTTGGGAAGGATTAAGTATTTGTCATAATTGGTTTTTTTTAAGGAGCGATGCTGTAAAGCGTCGCTCCTTAATACACATTTTATATATTGGGACTTGTAACAAATATCCTAACACGCTCTCAATCCACTCACCATACGATGAAGCTTCGCAGCATCTGTCGGCAAGAACTCGAAAGAGTCGAAGTCACCGTAGCAGGAGCAATAGCCGGATAAGTACTTGACGGTGCGATAGAGTCTGTAGAACACGTTGCCATTAGGGACACACATACCGAGATCTCGTACTCGGAATGTATGCTTTCGTCATTGAGCGTGACTTGATAAGCTTCGAAAGCTACTTCATACACATTTTCTTTGCTGCAGAATGTGAATTGAAAAGGAGCAACAGCCTTATCCGTAACCGAGGTGCCTCCATCCAAAAAGTTGGCAAACCATTCCAGTCTGTCGGCATCCTCGTGACGTAACAACAACGCGTCGAAATCGCCATCTTTGCGCTTTCTGCCAAAGAGATATTTAGTAGCGCTTTTCAGTTTATCCCAAAACTCAAGATGAACAGGATGGAAACATCCATAAACAACGTGTTCCTCGTCTTCCGTGGGTTCGAAAGTCACTAAAACCACTGATGGCTGACATCATGACATTTGCAAATAAAAAATTCAGTCTTTTCCATAAATTCCAATTTAGATTGATAATTACTTTTGGCAAAAGGGCTTAGTGGTAGTTCGTTTATTGCAAATACCATGCCAGGGATTTTCTATATGAGCACGTTTCTGCTATTCTGTAGGCTTCACCACAGCTCTCCACTCCATAAACTGCTTGGTCGTTTCTCCATCGTGGTGGTCGAGGAAGAGACTGTGGGAGGTGTCGAGATTGGCAATCGCCTGCATGTCGTCAGCATCAAGTTCGAAGTCGAAGAGGTTCAGATTCTCCTGCATCCGCTCCTTGTGAACGGTCTTCGGGATGATGATTACATCGCTCTGCAACAGCCAGCGCAAGGCTACCTGTGCGGCAGTCTTGCCGTATTTCCCGCCAATCTGGGTAAGGGTAGGGTTGGTGAACAGGCCGTTCTGACCTTCTGCTAAAGGAGCCCATGCCATGAGTTTGGTGCCAAACTCATCCATGAACTTTCGGGTCTCGTGTTGCTGGTTGAACACATGCGTCTCCATCTGGTTCACCATCGGCGCAATCTCCATGTTTGAAGCCAGGTCTATGAGATGATCAGGGAAGAAGTTGCTCACTCCGATGGCACGCACCTTTCCTGCCTTGTAAGCCTTTTCCAAGTCACGATAGGCACCGTAGCGGTCGCAGTAAGGCTGGTGGAGGAGCATCAGGTCGATGTAGTCGGTCTGCAGTTTGCGCAGACTCTCGTCGATGCTCTTCATGGTCTGTCCGTCGCCATAGTTGGAATGCCAGACCTTGGAAACGAGGAAAATCTCGTCACGACTGACGCCGCTCTTCTTCCATGCGTTGCCCACGGCTTCCTCGTTGAGATAAGCCTGCGCAGTATCTATCATCCGATAGCCCACGCTGAGAGCATCCAGCACGCAACGCTCACACTCATCAGGTTCCACCTGATAGACACCATAACCCAGTTGCGGCATTTCCACGCCATTGCTTAACTTTATCTTCTTCATAATTGTAAAATCATATAGTCGTTATTTTATCTTGTTATATTCCTCATCGCTCACAGCCTCCTGCCACTCGTTGGATGTGTTCTCGCCAGGTATTTCAAAGGCGAGGTGGGCAAACCAGCTGTCTTTTGCGGCACCATGCCAATGCTTCACGTTGGCAGGAATATGGATGACTGTGCCGGAAAGGATTTCCTGCGCAGGCTTGCCTTCTTCCTGATACCAGCCACGTCCGGCTACACCTACCAGCATTTGCCCGCCGCCCTTTGTAGCGTGGTGCGTGTGCCAGTTGTTACGGCAACCAGGCTCAAAGGTAACATTGAAGAAAGGTATCTGACTGTCGGATATTTTCGCCAGATAACTTTTGCCCTTGAAGTACTTGGCATAAGCGGTGTTGGGTTCGCCAACAGGGAATATCATCTCGCGCTGGAAAGCAGCCTTGGCGTCTTCGCCTTTCACATCTTCGTTCCATACCTCCTTTGCCAGATTGAAGGCAGCCCATGCCTTTGGCCAACCTGCGTAGAAGGCGATGTGAGTAATAATCTCTGCCGCTTCCGTGCGGGTAATTCCGTTATTCTTTGCCGACTGCAAATGATATTTCAGCGAGCTGTCGGTTATTCCTTGACTGATGAGCGAAGTTGATGGTTACCAAACTGCGGTCGCGCAATGAAAGCAGGTCATTGCGGCTCCATACTTCTCCAAAGAGGATATCGTCGTTGAGGTGGGCGAACTCCGGGGCAAACTCACCCAGTTGGGTGCGCCCAGCTGTCTGTACAATTTTTTGTTGTGCCATAATGTTGAGCGATAGCGTTGTTAATATAATGAATGTTGCAAAAGCTTTCATAAAAGCCCTCCTTAATAGTTATCCCTTAAACAGATTTTCCTAACTCGTATGCTTCCTGCAATTTCTGGTTGCCTTCAATGGTGTGTGGCGCGTCAACACCTCCGCAGAACAGCGTGCCAGCAAGATGACTCTTAGGGTAACAGTCAATCCATCCAGTCAATCCTGCTTCAGCACGTTTCGGTACTTCTGGTTCATCCTCGGCAGCAGTAGTGAGCATGTAAACATCTCGGAATTTGTAGTCGAGCGAGTACAAAGCATTCATGCGGTCGATGAGGGTCTTCATCTGTCCGCTCATCTCATAATAATATATAGGTGTTGCCCAGCAAACCACATCAGCATTCAGCACTTTCTGCATAATGTCGTTTGCATCATCCTTGATGACACACTTGCCCAATTTCTGACAAGCCAAACAGCCTTTGCAGAACTTGATGTCCTTTTCTGCAAGCGAAATCTTTTCCACTTCATGACCTGCAGCCTTGGCACCTTCAATAAACTGATTAGCGAGCATGTCGCTGTTTGAACCAGTACGCAAACTGGTAGAGATGATTATTACTTTCTTCATTGTATTATCTTTTTAAATTCTTCTTCAGGAACTCCTCGATGTTGTCCCAAGGAATCAATCCTTTCCCACCACCATCGTATAGGTCGCAATGAGAGGCTCCTGGGATAATGAGCAGTTGTTTGTTGGCAGGAACCGGGTTGGGCTTTCGTACGAAGTCGTAGCCTTCCGCTTTTCCATCCATCATATATCTGAAGGCACTTTCTCCGAAGTAACGGGAATGTGCTTTCTCTCCATGCACGATGAGGACTGCCGAACGGATTTCGTTGATGTAATAGAGAAAACGGGTGTTGGCGTAAGCCTGGCAGCCGGTGGTGCGCCAACCGTCGTTTGAGTTGCCCGAACGCTTATGATAGCCACGTGGTGTTTTGTAATAGGCGTAATAGTCTTTTACAAACTGCGGAGCATTCTCCGGCAATGGGTCAACCACGCCGCCAGCCATAGTAAATGTTCTGTTCTTGAGGTCGGCCGTGCGAGCTTCTGCCCATGCCTTTCGTGTCGAATATCGCTTTTCTTCGCTGTCATCAGCATCAAAGTAACCATTCCCGTTTACTCGACTCATGTCATACATTGTTATAGCCGCAGTAGCCTTGATGCGAGGGTCCTGAGCTGCAGCATTCAGAGCGATTCCGCCCCAACCGCAAATGCCAATGATGGCGATTCGCCCTGCATCTACATCATTTCGCATGCTGAGATAATCTACAGCAGCCAGAAAGTCTTCCGTATTGATGTCGGGAGAAGCCGTACGACGAGGTTCGCCAGAAGATTCGCCTGTATACGAAGGGTCGAAAGCGATGGTGACGAATCCACGCTCTGCCATGGTCTGTGCATAGAGACCTGAACATTGCTCCTTGACGGCTCCAAAAGGACCGCTCACGGCAATGGCAGGCAACTTTCCTTCAGCGTTCTTCGGAATATAGAGGTCGGCTGCAAGAGTAAGACCATATTGGGTATTGAATGTTACTTTCTCATGATTTACCTTCTCGCTTTTAGGAAAAGTCTTGTCCCAATCCTGTACTAATTGTATCTCTTTGTCCATAATTTCTGCTTTTACTTTTATTTGATTTTCTGCACAAAAAATGAGGGCTATTGCTATAAATGTGAATAATCTGTCCATGATTCTATTTCTTTACTATCTATGCAGTTTTGCGATACTCGCTTGGTGTCTTGCCCGTCTGAGCCTTGAAAAAGCGGACAAAGTGCTGAGGATACTCAAAGCCGAGGTGCTGGCTGATTTGCGTAATGCTGAGGGTTTCATCAACAAGTAGTTGGCGGGCTGCAGAAAGCAGCCGGTCGCTAATCAGACTCTTAGCGGTTTTGCCCGTCTCGGTCTTGACCAATTCGCCGAAGTATTTGGGCGAATAGCAGCATTTGTCGGCAAAGTAGGCTACGGTAGGCAGCCCTTCACGCTCCGCCTTCTGAGCAATGTATTCATCGAGCAGAGAGACGAACCTCCTTACCACCGAATGATTTATCTCTTCGCGTGTGATAAACTGTCGGTCGTAGAAGCGCAGGCAGTAGTTCAGCAGCAACTCGATGTTTGAAACGATGAGTTCACGCGAATGTCTATCTATAGGATGCTGAAGTTCCTGTTTGATCATTGAGAGTACATCACGGAAGATGTTTACCTCGGCAGCGGATAGGTGTAGGGCTTCGTTGCTTGTATAGTCGAAGAACTCATAGCGGGAGATGTTTTTGCCAAGCGAGGTGCGGTTGAGCAACTCGGGATGGAATGCCAATACCGTATATTGGGCAAACGGTACTTCTGGATTAGGTTTCACTTTAACCGACTGTCCTGGAGCAAACGAAGTGACGGTCATTTCGTCAAAGTCATATTCTGTTCTGCCGTATGACAATTTGCAGCCCTTGTTTTCCTTCAGAAAGAGGGCATAAAGTCCGTAGTGATGCACAGCCTCCTGTATCGGAGCGGTGTTCTCTACACGCGCAATGCTTACTAAGGGATGAAGTGTTTTCACCCCTATGAAGTCGTTGAACTCCTGTATTGTATTAAAGAATATTTCCTTCATAATCCTAAGCCTTTTAAATTTTTGCAAAGATACGCACATTCTCCAAAAGAGTGTATACCTGGCTTTCGGAAGATATTACCTTTATTGCAGTTTATTATCCTTTGTACTTAAACACCTTGACCATATCCTTGTCGCCACCCACGAGCTGACTACATTTATTCAACATACCAGTATCGACGAAACCGCATTTCTCCATGACCTTTCCTGATGCAGGATTGCCTGTGAAGTGGTCTGCCCAGATGTTTTCGAAATGCTTCTCGTGGATGCAGTAGTCGAGCATCAGTTTCAAGGCTTCGGTGCAGATTCCCTTGTTCCAATAAGGCTTTCCTATCCAGTAGCCCACCTCGCAGTCGTTCTTGCCGATAGGGATGTTGCTGGTGGTGTGGGTGTAGTAGCCGATGCAGCCTATAGCCTCGCCAGTCTCTTTCAACACAATCGCCCATGTCGTGTCATTATGAAAGTATGTCCGGATAATCTCCAGACTTTCCTCTTCAGACTTATGCGCCGGCCATCCTGCACGAGGTCCTACGTCAGGGTCGGAGGCGTACTTGAAGAGCGCCTCTGCATCTGATTCCTGCCAGTGGCGAAGTAAAATTCTTTCTGTTTCCATCCGATTATTTCAATGTTTTGCAGTCTATCTACTATGTGTGCTTACCCCAGCCAGTTGGTAAAGATAAGTATACATTCGTGCACCTTCTCAAAGAATCTCCCTATCCGGCGCTTGATGCCCTTCCAATAAATCCCATTCTTCTTAATGCTCATATACTTCCTTCTTTATTTTGTTATCAATTCATTCAATTTATCCTCTCTGATAATCTTCGGCTGAGCCTTGCCTGCGAGAATGAGAATCTTTTTGCCATTACGATAAATATGAAGCTGTCGTGAGCGAACTACGGCTGTCAACTCCTCATCATTCTGCATGGCTTGCCAGATAGGATAATATATTCCCTCAGGTTCAAACAACTTTTTTTGAAGATGCGAACAGAGGTTTGTTGTATCAATAGTCATAGCCATATTTCTTTAAACTTCTTTTCTTACCACTTTAAAATCCCAACTCCACATCCTTGCCGAATGGTGCGAGCGAAAGCCCTGCCATCTTGAAATGTTGTTTTCCCCAAGGAATGCCGATGATGGTGATACATAAGATAAAGCCGAAGAACAGATGTATGAGGCAAGCCCACAAACCTCCGAAAATCAGCCAGAATAAATTCAGCGGAATGCGAATGCAACCTGTTGGACTATCCGTTTTCTTTACCGTAGAGCCAAAAGGCCATAGGCAGAGCAGACCAATCTTGAATGTCTGTATAGCAAAGGGGATGCCGATGATGGTACATGCAAGAACCAGACTGCCAGTGAAATAACCGATGGCAGCTTCGAGACCTCCGAAGAGCAACCAAAGTAAGTTTCCTATTATGCGCATAAGTTTATTCTTTTATATTGTTTTGATAAATCTTTCTTCCTTTGCCGAAAATTCCATCATCATTTTCTGGGCAAGGGGAGCGTACCATGTCTTTACCTCCTGCTCGGTAGGCGTATGCCCGCCAGGGAAATGGAAGGCTTGATTGTAGTGCTCCAGAAAGAGCGGACAGAAGTGGGCGATGGCGTCATTATCACCAAAAAGTCCCCACACACGATCCTTATAATATGGGTTGCAATGGTCAAACTGCACGGCTTCCAGTTCTGCAAACTCCCCAATCAGCGCCTCGTCAATTACCAGCCGCTGGTTGCCGTCCTTTCTCGGAGCCTTGTATTCATGCTCGCCGATTCGCTCCTTCAGAAACTCCGTCATCATGAAATACGGATTGCCGAGCAAAGCAGGAATGCCCACCACGGGAGCCAGCATCTGGGCTAGGAAAGAGCCGCAACTGTTGCCCAGAAGCAAGTCTGGCTGTTCGCGGTCGATTATGGAGCGAATCTCCCTCAATGCCTCCTTTGGATGCAACGGGAGGTCGGGAGTCAGCACCACCGCCGTCCCATTGAAAGCCTCTTTCAATGCCATCGCCATCGGACAACTGCCTGTGGCGAAAAAACCGTGTAGGAAAAGTATCTTCTTCATGCTATAATCATTGGATTATTATGCGTCAATACTGTTTGGGATAAGATATGCTCACCCACACAATATTTGTGTAATATATCTGCAAAGATATAAAAATATATCGGTAAGTCGTGGAAATGTCTCAAAAACAGATGATTTCCACGACTTACCGATATATATTCAATATGGAAAGTGATTTCAGATATTCTTCCACGTATAAAATACTATATTAATCGGTCTGATAAAAGTAACTATTCAGCGGTAGCGCTACACCCTTAATCCACGATTGAAATATACTGCAAAAAGACCTATAAAAAGGAAAAACAAAGTGTCTCTATTTCTTGCGTATGTGGGATATTTTTCGTATCTTTACACCTGTGAAAGAGCAAGTTACGGACATGTCAAAAGTGCTGCAAGACATGACGGCAGAGATGCGGTTGATGCGTGAAACCATCGATCAGCAATATGCTGAGATTGCCAAACTGAACCGTAACATAGAAGCTCTGAATCGTCAACTGCGCAAGAAGGACGAAGAAAATTCAAGACTTAAAGAGCGTCTGTCCAAATACGAGAAGCCCAAGAAGAATTCCGGCAACAGCAGCACTCCGCCAAGCAAGGAGACTATGAAAGACGAGATAGTCAGAAGGACAAAAAGTCTCCGCAAACCAAGTGGAAAGAAGCCAGGCGGACAGGAAGGTCATGACGGGCACAAACTATCCTGCTCTCCTTCGCCAGACGAGACAATTGATGACACGCCTAACTATTGCACTAATTGCGGTGGCACGCTCGCAGACGCAGAGCGTGTGCTTGACTATGTAACTTTGCACTTCAATTCCTCAACCATCAAGTTTGCATGGCACACCTGCTGCGAGAGTTGCAGTATTTGTCAGAATTGAACGACAAGCAGGATTGGTCCGACAAGATAGCAAGCTTGTTCCGTGAAGCCATACATGAGAGAAACTCGAACCCATCTGCGATAATACCCAAGGCGTCGTGGCTGGAACGCTTAGACAACCTGCTCAAACTGAATATCTGCAATTTTGGCAAGAAGTTTGAAACACTCAAGAAAGGATTGATAAAATGTCGTGACTACATATTCAATTTCCTTGAAGACCCAATGATACCATCTGACAATAATGGAAGTGAGCGTGGAATACGTAAGTTGAAAATCAAGTTGAAGAACTCCTGCACATTCCGTTCTGATTTTGGGGCAGATGCATTTCTTGAATTACATTCAATCGTTGAAACAGCTAAGAAACACAACAAGACTCCGTTCAATGCAATTCAAGCCTTATTTGAGGCTTGATACCCCGCCATGCCCTTTCGCTGAATAGTTACTGGCAAAAATTATTTTATTAAAAAGTCTAAAATCACTTGCAAGAAAGAGCAGAACGCATTATTTTTGTATCAGAAATATTTTTGGAATAATTACAATTAAAATACAAAACATTATGAAGGACTTAAAAGGAACCAAGACTGAGAAGAACTTGCAAGAGGCTTTCGCAGGTGAGAGCCAGGCACGCAACAAGTACACCTATTTCGCCTCCAAGGCTCGCAAGGATGGCTACGAGCAGATTGCGGCCATCTTCGAGGAGACGGCCAACAACGAGAAGGAGCACGCCAAGATGTGGTTTAAGCTACTTGAAGGTGGCGCTGTTCGCTCAACACGAGAGAACCTGAAGGCTGCCGCAGAAGGCGAGAACTACGAGTGGACCGACATGTACGACCGCATGGCCCGGGAAGCCGAGGAAGAGGGATTCCACGAGATCGCCGAGAAGTTCCGTGGCGTATGCGCCATCGAGAAGCACCACGAGGAGCGCTACCGCAAGTTGCTGCAGAACATCGAGGACGCCCTTGTCTTCAGTCGTGAGGGAGACGCCATCTGGGTGTGCCGCAACTGCGGTCATGTGGTGGTAGGCAAACAGGCACCTAAGGTATGCCCCGTGTGCGCTCATCCCCAGAGCTACTTCGAGTTGCAAGCCAACAATTTCTAACTTGCAACCACGACCAGCCGCCCCACAAAGACCCTAAATACGCAAAGAGGGTGTGTCAAAACTCATTTTTTGAAAATATGAACTTATAATTTGAAATTTGAGCATCCTAAAAGACTAAAGAAAGGGTCGTATCATTACTCAATACAGAGTTTGATACGACCCTTTTTTTTCTGGCAGTGCAGATAGATTGCATTATATTCCGGAAGGGGTTGCTCCTATGTTCAAGGGTGCGGCTGATTTGGAGGATGTGAATTTACCCCCAATTCGCCATAAATGTGATATTTCCAAAAAAGCAGTCAAAACTGTCAGATTATCAGGTTTTCGCCGTAACGCATTGACGTACAGACTGTTCGCGACCAGATGGTTGTTTTGAATTGTCTGGATGGTTTGCTGATGAGAGGAAATGAAGTTTTGGGGCATCTGTCTGACATCAATTCTGCCCAACTGGGGCACGCTGCTTGCCCAACTGGGGCAAGGTGCTTGCCCATCATGGGCACGCTGCTTACCCCGGATGGGCATAATTGTAGTCAGGCAGATGCCCAATAAGTTAATGTCGTAATACCCATATTCCTGTTCCCGGAATTCTGCCAACGCATACAATTCCTTACATCTGACAATTGTAAGCGTATCCGCGATGCCAGTATATACGGTCCGTAAACGTATCCGCGATGCTATTGTATAGAGTCTTAAAAAATATCGCCCCTTCCATCAGCAAACCATCCAGACAATTGGCTGACAATCGCCAGGTGGTCAACTGTCTGTCTGTCAGAATGTTACAACCAAAAACCAGATGGTCTGACAGTTTTTTCGGAAATTCTTGTTTTTACTGAGAATCATCGATATTGGCAACTTTTACTTATATCTATCAACATAACTTAATTCCGCCAATAAGTTATAACTATTCTTGCATGTCAGTAAGGAAAAATAGAGGCTCCCAAATTATAATATTTATGTGACATTTAATTGACATCCAAGCTTTTTTATACCATTCACTTGCCGATGCAGGAAATCGAAAATATTGACTATCAGATATTTAGCCTTTAAACGGTAGAAAAGTGGGAAAATTGCTCAAAATAATTTTCAAAAACCTCATTTTTAGCGTATTTAACATTTATTAAATGGCAATATGCTTCAAGAAGGCTAAAATTAGGTTCTTCCGTTAAATGCGTAGACGCTTGTCGTGTAGAGCGTATAGCTTTAACGT
>ERZ780141.778-NODE-778-length-21907-cov-4.207487_pt1 | contig 21907 bp, 22 predicted proteins | sample MGYA00433080_ERZ780141 | MGnify/ENA primary metagenome ERZ780141 (study PRJEB29588, sample SAMEA2154047) | human gut metagenome | biome: human gut; feature: human-associated habitat; material: faeces | place: Denmark | collected 2008/2010 ... | reverse complement strand
TTTTATTTTTTTCTTTTTTCATACATTTTCTCCCTTCTTTCTCCTTTGTTTCTATAGTTTATTTTATTATTTCCCTTTTCTTTAAGTTATATACTTAAAGAAGTAAATTTTCTAAAAAAATATTGCCCTAGCTTTTGAAACAACTAACTTTCAGAGATTTAGTACTTTTTCAAAAGTGTTTTCAATAAGTAAAAAATAAAAAAATCACTTTTTCGATTTTTTGCTTGAAATACAAGGATTTTGGTAATATAATTTTTGATATATAGCTTCGTTAAGTATATAACTTAAGGAAATAATAAAACGGTTTGTTATTTTTGGTTTCGTACTCATTATAACAATCTGTTTTGTTTGTTGCAAGTGTTATTTTCATTTTTTACGAAAATAAGGATGCATCTTTTTAGACACATCCTGTTTCATAAAACAAAAATCATTTACAATTTCATCTTGTTTTATATTTCTATTAAATTATAATTTAGTTTTAATTCTTTTAAAATTTCTATTTCTCTGTTTGAACATGTAAATATTATTGTTTGGCGTTCTTTCAAATCATTTATTACATATTCTAGAACGTTTTTTATTCTTTCATCATCAAAATATGCAAATGTTTCATCTAAAATTATTGGTAATTTCTCTTTGGATATCTCATCAATCATCGATAATCTCAAAGATAAATATAATTGATCTATTGTTCCAGTGCTTAATTTGTAAGCCTCTACATATTCTCCATTTTTGTTTTCAACTATCATACCCGTTTCATCATTTATGGAAACTTTATCATATTTTCCATTTGATATTTTAGACATATTTTGCGATAAATTTTGTGTGAATTTTGGAGTAATTGTTGTTTTCATTTCTTCATACGCTTCTGATAAATTTTCTAAAGCTATATTTATTATTTTTTGATACTGTTTCAATTCTTCTATTCTTTCATTAGTTGAAACTTGCTTCTCTTTTAATACTATTAATTTCTCTAGCTGTGGCAATATATTTTTCTCTTCTATTTCAAGAGTTTTTAATTTTAAAACACTTGTATTTAATTTGTTTTCTATTGATTGTAATTCATAATTAATATTTTCTGTTCCCAATATTTCAGCAAGTCTAAAGGCACCTATTTCTTGATTATATTTTTCTTCTAGAATTTTCTTTGATGTATTCAAATTATTCTTTAATTTTTCTTCCATCTCTCCTATTGATGCTATCTCTTCATTTATTTTTTTAGCAAGTAATTCTATCTTTCCTTTAGCCATTGATAATTCTTCATTGTTACTTTTTTCTTCATTTTGTAATAATTGTATGTCTGAATCTACTTCTTGAATTTTGCGTGCTAATGACTCTCTTTGTTGTTCTAACTTTCTAGCATTTTCTGCTAATATTTTTTTATTTTTATTTTTTATTTGACTAACTTTTATTATGTGTATTACAAATGTTAATAAAATTACTACTGCAGAACAAATATTAATTACGTTTAATTTTATAAAGAATACATTTAAAATTAGTAAAATAATTAATAGCAATTCTATAATAAAGAAAACGGAATTATTTTCTCTTTTTTTAGGTTCCTCTTTTTCTGCTAAATTCTCAAGCTCTGCTTCTTTTGCTTTCTTTATTTCATCTGCTTCTTGAAGATTCTTTAATATTTCTTCTTTGCTCTTTTCATATGTTTTTTCTTTGTCTTGTAAAATGTTTAAGTTATACAAATTATCTGTTTTGTCTTTTTGCTTTAATTCTAATTCTTGAATCGTTGTATTTTGCTCTTCATATATAGCCTTTAAATCTACAGCTAATTTTTTCTCATTTTCAAGACTTTCTACCTCTTTTTTTGCCTTATTTTTTTCTTCGTCTATACTGTATTTTTCGTTTTCATAAGGCTCTATTTTCTTTATTTCCATTTCAATATTGTTCAGCTCATTTTGAGCTATGTTTATTGGCTTTAAAGATGTTTTGCTTGTACCTATTTCGTCTCTTATTTTTTCCTGCAGCTTTGTAACAGCTTTCTTATACGAAACATTATCTTCTCCCGTTCCAGCTAAATTAGTTATTTTCTGAACTAGCATATTTTGATTTTTTTCGTCTAGCCTTACATCTTGCTGTGTAGATACAACAGTTGATAAATACATTGGTTTTTCTACATTTGTTTGCATAAGAAAAAATTGATTTCCGTCTTTTTTATTTACATTATATTTATCAGATATGTTTTCATAATTTTCGTTGTATATTTGTGGATTTTTTTTATTAAAATCTCTAAATACCTCAAACTTTTCTCCAGAATCTAAATTGTATTCTATTTTTCCAGAAAACTCTTCTCCTCTCCAGGGTTTATATTTTTCGTAATCTGATAGTTTGTTTCCATCTTTGTTTTTTGATATTCCATAAAACATACTAACTATATAATTTAAAATAGTAGATTTTCCGCTTTCATTTTTTCCTTTTATTATATTTATTCCATCTGTAAATTTCATTTCTTTATCGTGTATATTTCCATAAGAATTTATCTTAATATTATTGATTTTCAACAATTTCACCTCTATTTGTTTAATATCTCTATGCCTATTTCGAAGGCTTTCATTAAATTCTCTTTTTCTGCCTCATCGTTTTGCTTTTCAATTTTATTTAGAATATTTTTAGCAAACAATCCTTTCAAATTAATTTGTTTTGCTATTTCTTCTATATTGTAGTTTATTACACTTTGATCTTTTATTTTTATAATATTTTCCTGTTTTATTATTTTAGCAAGCTCATACGGATTTACTTCAAAATTTCTTTTTCCAACTAGTAAGATTTTATAAAATTTTGCTTCATCTAAATCCAATTTTTCTATAGCTTCCAATAAAGATTCCACAGAATTTATGTTAGTTAAATCAAGTTTTATTTCTTCAAAAGTTTTAGCTTTTGATCCTATAAACTCTAATTTCATAGAGCTTTTTTCTACATCTGCTAAAATATAGCCTCTTTTTCCAAGCTCATCAAATCCTAGTGAAATTGTTGAGCCCGGATATATTATTTTTTGGTTATCATAATCTTGATAGCTAGGCTTGTGTATATGCCCCAACGCAACATAATCAAACCCCATGTTTTTCAAAATTCTGCTGTTCATAGGATTATATTGCCTATTCTCATCATTTCCGCCATCTACACTTCCATGAGTTATTAAGATATTTATTTTATCTGGATTCTCTATTTTGATATTCTCGTACTTATTTTCCATATAAAAATCATTAAATCCATAACCATATATATCAGCTTCTTCTAATTTTATTCTTTCTAGCTTATCTGTAAAAATGTGAACATTATCGTTCCAATTAAATGTTTTATAAAAAGAATTATTTATATATGGGTCATGATTTCCTGGAGTTATAAATATTTTAGTATCAGGTATTTGCTTAAACAAATCGTTTATATATTCTATAGTTGACTTTCTAATATACTCTTGTTCGTACAAATCCCCTGCAATGAATAAGTACGGAATATCATTATTTTTTATGTATTCCACTATATCTTTCATTACTTTTCTTTGTTCTAATCTTCTTTCTTGCGAAAGACCTTCTTTGCCTGCCAAAGTTGCAAATGGGCTATCTAAATGTATATCTGCCATATGTAAAAATTTCATATTATCACTTTCCTTACTATGTATTTTTATATCATACTCTTTTTTCATAGTCAATAGTTTCAAAAACATTTGTTTGTTATTTTCTTCAAAAAAATAACTACTGTAAAAGTAGTTATTCATTATTATCATCTATTGGTCCAAAAAGCTCATCAAATTTTGCTTCTAGCTGTTTCTGTAAATCTTCGCTAAATAATTCTTCTTCCTGTGGAGTGTTATCTTCCATTGGTAACACAGGAGCTTCTTGTTTAGCCTCTTTTTTCTCGTCATCATCTATAAACAAGTCATCCAAAGATTCTACTCTTAAATCTTGTTCTTTTTTATTTTCGTTTCCTGCCTTGTATGGATTATATGGATTGAATTTTCTCCATTCTCCTCTTACTCCAGCATCAAATTCATTATGGCTTATTACATTTCTTGATAAATCTCTTGCCATAGGCTTTTCAAAATAATAATATTTTTTTGCCTTAACTGGTTTTAATCCTTTTTCAAAAATTATACACAAATCATTGTCCATTCTTCTTAATTCATCTGGTGTCATCAATGCTCTTGCCATTATTTGGTCTGATTCGCTATAGCCTTGCTTATGATGTTGTTTGTCTTTATTTACCGATTTACTATCTCTAGAAATTGTTTTCTCTCCCAATTGTTTTGAAAAATATTCACAAGTTTCTGGTGAATTACTTCCTAAAAATACGTGTGTATCACAGTTACCAATTATTGTTTCTGCAGATTTTTCATACACTGCTTTTAACTGGTCTAGGTTCTGCAATATAACGCTAAATGAAATTTTTCTACTTCTACTTGTAGATATTTTCTTATCAAAATCTGGTATTTGACCTATATTTGCAAACTCGTCTAGTATAAAGAATACTGGCACTGGCAATTTGCCATCTGGTTGCTTATCTGCAAAATCATACAAATGCTGTATCATTTGAGCAAAGAATATTGTTAATAAGAAATTATATGCTGTATGTGTATCTGATGAAACAACATATAATGCTGTTTTTTGTGTTGCTAATTCTTCAAAATCTATGGTATTCGTAGAAGTAACATTTGCAATTTCCTCTGAATCGAATTTTCCTAATTTTGATTGTAATGTGCTTAGTATTGATGAATATGTTTTTTCTGATGCTATTTCTATTGATTTGTAATTCATTCTAGCTGGATGGTCGAAAGGCAATTCGTTCATAAGATCTGTAAGAAGGTTACTTCCTCCATTATTGTTTGCGGCTCTTACCAATTCAGCACAAGAAGCTAAATTCTGCTCCTCTCTTGGTCTTGCTGCCATTAAATAATAAATCAATGCTTTTAATAGCATTTCACCCATATCTTCCCAAAATGGGTCTGATGGCTTTCCTTCAGACTGTTGACCTTTTACAATTGTGTTTGCAATAACGTCTACATCTATATTGTTTTTTATATGAAATAATGGATTGTATCCATCACTATTTTCTGGATTTACTAGGTTTAATATTTTTATGTTATATCCTTGTTGTCTAAGATATCCAGCTGTTTTATCATATAATTCACCCTTTGGGTCTGTAAATACATATGAACCTAATTTTTGATATGCATTTGGTATTGAATATGATGCAGATTTACCAGAACCTGAACCGTCCTACTACCAATACGTTTACGTTTCCCCTTTTATCTACTGGCAAGTAATTATTTTCTGCTAATATAATTCCTGATTTTCTGCTTAATATTCTATATTGCTCTCCACCTTCAGACCAATCACTTGAACCGTGCTCAATATCTGTAAATTCATTTTTAGGTTTTGACTTTATCATTCCTATCATTATACATATTCCAACTATTAAAGTCATCCATAATGTGGCTTTCCCAAAAATTGCTATTGTAGCTGAATTGAATACTCTAAAGATAGACGTAAAACTTGTTAGCTCTTTAAAGAAATTATCAAAAAATATTTCCATGCTTACTTTACCGTCATTTGTTGCACTTGCTATTGATACCGCAATAGGCGCAATTAATACTATGTCTATCACTAGCCATAGTATTAAGAAAACTATTATGTATTTTTTACTATCTTTTAAAACCTTTTCTACTTTATAATTCATATAAAACTCACCTTTTCTTGTGTTTCAACTAGTCTCTAACTTCTTCTCTTTCCTTATTTGGTACTAGTGGAATAGAAATTGTTGGTTCACCTGGTTGTATTCCTTTTATTTCTACTTTTCCTTCTGGTTTTACTTTGTTTCTTTCATCTGTTTCAAACTCCATACCTGCTATTATCACAGCTCCACTTGTAGCTCCTTTTTTGTCACTCATTAATAAGTTCCCCCTAACTATCATCTCTTACTTCAAATGCGAAATAAGATTTATATGGTTTTAATTTACATTTTCCTCTAACTTCATTAGTTTCTTTATCAAAGTAAAGCACTGGCTTTACTTCTTCAGTTGTTTCTGGGTCAATTATAGTTATTGGCCTTTGTAAATTTGGTGTATATCTTACATTTTTATATTCAGTTTCTTTTTCTGAATATAAAGTGTCAAATTTCACTGATACAGGCCTTTTAGAAATCTTAACTTCATCCTTATTTAAAATTCCCATATTTACTACAACTTTTTCTGGAGCGAATGATAATATTACAAGTTGATTTCCATCTTCTTTTGGATTATCAACATAGAATGTTCTTCTGGTATTTTCTCCAACTAGTTCTTTTCTTGTTTTTAATCTTTCAAGAGTGTACTTTGGAGAATTTTCTTCGAATTCTTTTTCTGTTCTATTTATTTGATAAATTACTGTGTTTACATTCTTTGGATCTGTTATACTAAAATGTTTTCCTTGTATATTATCCATTTTTTACCTCCATATGATTCGTTCATATTTTATCCTTAGCATAGTTATGCTCCAGCATACTTCTTTATTATACAATGATTGGTTGTTTTTGTCAACATATTTATGTATACTACATAAATGACTGCCTTGGATTAAATTTAGATATTTTCTTCAATTTTTTATATAATTCTTTTTCTTCGTTTGATATATTTTTTTGAATCATAATTTTTACTTGTAATATTAAATTTCCTCTGCCGCCTTTTCCGTCTTTATAACCTTTTCCAGGAATACTTATTTCTTCTCCTGTTTCACTGCCTTTTGGTATATATACTGCTATTTCCTCGTCTATTGCATTTACATTTACTTTGGCCCCTAAAACTGCTTCCCATGGAGTAACTAATACTTGCGAATATATATCTGTTCCAACTAGTTTAAAGTTATTGTCATTTACTATTCTTGTTTTTATTAGTAAATCTCCGTTCTTTCCGCCGTTTTTTCCTGCTTTTCCTTGACCTATAAGTCTAATTTTTTCGCCATCTCTAATTCCCTCTGGAATTTTTATTTCAAATGTTTTCATTTTTCCTTCAACAGTTCTTAAAGATATTTTCTTCACATTCCCATAAAATGCTTCTTCGATAGTTACATCTATTTCTGTTTCGATATTCTCTCCTTGAACTGGAATATTCTTTGTTTTAACTGCTTTTTTATTTACTGTTGGTTTATCTGCTTGAGCCCCAAAGAACATATTCAGAACTTCTTCTGCTGCAGATACTTTTTTAGTTTCTTTTTTCTCTTCGCGAGCTCTCTTTTTTCCTATTTTAGAATTCCACATTCTATCATATTTTTTCTTTGACGCCGCATCTGACAATTTATTATATGCTTCATTTATGTCTTTAAAACGCTCTTCTGCACTTTTATTGCCAAGATTTACATCTGGATGATATCTTTTAGCTTGCTCTCTGTAAGCCACTTTTATTTCATCTATATTTACTTTATTTGTGTCTAATCCTAATATTTTATAGTAGTCTTTAAAAATCATTGAACGTCCTCCCATAACATGGTGGCTTTATTATATCACAAAATATTAGTATTTTGAAGACTTCGAGAGGGATTTTTCTATTTTACTATTAGAACTGGACGAGTAGTAGTAACTTCACCTCCACTTATTCTTGGATTAATAGCTCCATCAGATATAAAATTTGTAGGCGATTTTCTGCAACATCCTCCTCTATAAACACGTAGATATTGATTGTCTGCTTCTTGTGTTTCTTCAGTGCAATTACCTGCTAAATCATATATATTATTTGCTTTCCAGGCTTCATTTGAACCTGTATTCTTTTTTACTGAATATCCATATCCACTTGTATCTTTTTCATAATTTCCTGTATTTGCCGGAGATATTGCTCTTATAACATTTCCCCACGCACTTGTATCTTGTATACTTTTTTGCTCTCCTTTTTTAGATATAAAATCACTTACTAAGTTCCACTGAATTCCCCATATCATTCTACTCTCAACTTTACTACTTGCATTTAACGTTGTACATTTCTTATAAAATTCATACCAAGTAGTGCTTGTTAATGTTTCTTTATTCTTTTGTACTCCCTCACTTGAAAGTTCATATCTTCCAATGTAAAATCCTCCATATTTTTTTATGCTATTTATCATCTTTGCATAATCATTTACAAAGAACTCTGCCATTGCTTTTGCACTTTCAAATCCTAATATTGTTTTATAATATTTTTCGTCCATGTCATATTCTAATCCTATATCAGGTTCTCTGTATTCAGTTGTATTAGGTGTATCTCTTGTTATAGTTACTGTATCTCCTGCTCTTCCTATTGTCGCCGAATTAGTATATAGCTTCGTTGTTACTCCAAGATTTCCAGATAGTTCCACTCCACTATCTACTGTTACATACATACTTGAAAGTACACTTGCTTCTACTGGTACCCATACCCATTCATTACCTGCATCATCTCTTATTACCAATCCATGGTCTACTGAATTTTGTGTTGGAGCAGAGCTTCCATTTCCCCACTTTGCATCTCCGGCATCTATCGGAGTATAACCTTTGGGAATTATTGGATTGTTTGTTCCTGCTTTTTTGCCATTTATTGTTCCGTTAGCATCAGCTTTTTTGTTTACTTCATTTTTAACCTTGTCCACATTCTCATCTATCCAATCATCCACATTATTTATGTGGCTAGCTATTCCTTCTGTTTGGTCTTTATAATCATTAGCTGTATTTTGTGCTCTTTTTATTATTCCTTCGTCTCCTAATGTAAATTTTATGCTTATTCCAGCTAGTATTAAAAGTAATACTATTGTTATAACAAGCGCTACTAAAGTAACACCTTTTTCTCCTTTGTTTTTCATTCCAATCTCTCCTCTCCTAATTAATAAACTATTTCTTGTTTCTATCGCCTTAGGATGTACTAATTTGCCTTTTTTAATTATTTCTTCTATGTTGCCATCTAGTATATAAATTATTGCTGCATCTATGTCTTTATTAGCTAATTCTCTCTCATATTCAATATCAAATTCTTTCGATTTTCTATTATTCTCCGTTTTGTCTGCCACATATATTATTTTGGCAAGCATGTCCATGTTTTTATCTGTTGTTGTATGGTATAAAATAGCATCTTGAATTTCCTGGCAAAGTCCATATTTTTCTTTTACCATGTTTGCTCCAATCTTACCATGCAACAACTTTACATTTATTTCTTCTATTTCATCAATTTCTATATTATGTTCTTTAATGTATTGCAAACTTTCTTCTTTAGTCATTTCCTTTGCTATATCATGTGTAAGCCCTGCCAATCTTGCTTTTTCTATATCTACCCCATAAATTTTTGCAAGTTCTTCGGCTCTCTCCATTGTTCCTAATGAATGTATATATCTTTTCTCTGACAAATTTTCTTTTAATTCTTGTGTTATTTTATCAATTAATTCCATACATTCTCCTTTTATCTTTTATTACATTGCTAGTTCTATTAATTTATCTAATAATTCAGAATAATTTAATCCTGCATGCTCCCACAATTTTGGATACATGCTTATGGTAGTAAATCCTGGCATTGTATTAATTTCGTTTATATATATTTCATCAGTGCCATTTTCTACAAAAAAATCAACCCTAGAAAGGCCTCTGCCTCCAACTGCTTTGAATGCTTTTATTGCCATATTCCTTATTTTTTCTGATATTTCTGTATCAATTTTTGCTGGTATAACAGTTTTTGATTCCGAATTTTTGTATTTTGAATCGTAATCATAGAATTCATCTGCAGACATTATTTGTCCTACGCATGTTGCTTCTACATTTTCGTTTCCTAGCACTGCACATTCTACTTCTTTTCCTATTATCCCTTGCTCTATTAAAATTTCTTTATCATATTTACTTGCAATTTCTATGTTTTCTATTAATTCCTCTGAATTATTTGCCTTATTTACACCTACTGATGAACCAGAGTTTGATGGTTTTACAAATACTGGATAGTTTAACTTTTCTTCTACAATTTTTGCTATTTCGTATTCTTTTACTTGTCTATGGTTCATTTCTTCATCTATATATGTATATTCGTTTTCTTTATCTGAACTTATTACCACATATTTTGCCTGATTTAGTTTGGCTTTTTCAAATATTATTTTTGCATATACTTTATCCATACATATTCCAGATGCTAGCACCTTGCAGCCCACATATGGTACTTTTAATAATTCTAACAATCCTTGTATAGTTCCATCTTCTCCATATAATCCATGTAATACTGGAACTATAACTTCTTGCTCTTTTAATATTTCAAATACATTATCTATTTTTTCTAATTCTTTAGGTTCTTCGCCTATGCTAAATATTTCTATATTTTCTACCGGTTTTGTATACTTATACCAATTTCCCTCTTTACTTATATATATTGGACAAATTTGGTATTTCTCCTTGTTTAAGTTTTTAATTACAGAACTTCCTGAAATTACTGAAATCTCATGCTCTGTTGATTGTCCTCCAAAAATTACTCCTACTTTAATTTTTTTCATTTTTATACCTCTAAATATTAATATACGTTTAAAACAATAATTATTGTTTTAAAACATTTATATAAATGCTACATTATAGCATTTACAATCTCTTTAAAATTCATTGAATTTGATGCTTTTACTAGCACAGCATCCTCTGGTTTTAATATTTCTTTTAATTTTGAAATTGCAGAATTGTTATCAGTATATTCATATGTTTCTACATTATTTTCTATTGCAATTTTTGCAATATTTTTTGCTTCTTTTCCTACTGTAATTAATATATCCACTTTATTTTCTACAACTGCATTTCCTACACCTTCATGCAATTTTTTAGAGAAATCGCCTAATTCAAGCATATCTCCAAGCATTGCTATTTTTCTATTTCCTGGTGTTCTATTCAAATATTGTAATGCAGATTTCATAGAATCATAATTTGCATTGTAACAATCATTTATTATCGTGTAACCTTTGCTTGATTTTTGTACATCCAATCTCATCTTTGTAAGCTCAAATTTTAATATTCCTTGCTTTATTTTATCCATGCTTATTCCTAATGTTTTTCCCACACTAATTGCTGCCAAACTGTTGTAAACAAAGGCTTCTCCTCCAACTGGGACTTCTATTATACCTTCATTCTTCAAATTATATTTGCTACTGCTCTCTAAATAATTAATATCTTGAGCTTTTTCCATACTATCATTCTCTATTCCATATGTAACAATATTATAATTATCTTTATTTTCCAAATACCACTTATGTAATAAATCATTATCATTATTGATTACAACAGTTCCATCTTTGCTAAGGCCTTCCAATATTTCTAATTTTGCTTTTAATATATTTTCTCTTGAGCCTAAATTTCCAATATGTGCAGTACCAACATTTGTAATTACTGCTATAGTTGGTTTTGCTATTTTAGTTAATGTACTTATTTCGCCAAAATGATTCATTCCCATTTCAACAACCATAGCTGTGTGATTTCTTAATCCTAAAATTGTCATCGGCAATCCAATATGATTATTCATATTACCTTGTGTTTTTAGCACATCATACTTTTCAGAAACAACACTTGCTATAATATCTTTAGTGCTTGTTTTTCCTACACTTCCAGTAATTGCTACAACTGGAATATTATACTTTTTTCTCTTTAATTTAGCTATTTGCTGTGTTGCCAATATAGTATCTTCTACTTCTAATATAAATTTATTTTCTATTTTTTCTAAATTTTCATTTGCACATTTATTTATTATGCAACCCTTTGCGCCATTTTCTAAAGCCTCTTTATATCGTATTCCACCATCAACTGTTTCTCCTTTAAAGCCTATGAAAATATCACCATCTTTTATTGCTCTTGTATCTCTTTCAAAGCTTATACACTCTTCATTTTCATTTCCATATACTAAATTTCCATTTGTTACATCTATTATTTCTTTTAAAGTTAAATTAGTATTTTCCATTATTATGTTCATCTCACATTCTTCAATTTTTTATTATTATATTCTAGTAATTTAAAATTTGCAACAGCTTAATGCATATAAAAAATAAGGAGGATTTTTTCCTCCTTTGAGCTATTTTGCAGATCTATTTGCTATTTCAATTGCCTTTGTCACCATATTTCCACATGTTTTTGATGGTACGTTTTCCCATCCTCCATCATTTTTTACTTGATCATATACTCCTAATTCTCTTGCTATTTCTTCTTTTAAATTTTCTGACATTGCCTTTTTCTTACTAGACATTAGTAAACCTCCCAATTCGCTTTTTTGTTTATAAAGAAATTTCTTTACTATTATTGTCTCTATTTTCACTTATTTAATTCAGGTAAATTTGGCTAATATCACCTTATTTTTTTTAATGTGTTAATGTTCCATTTGGAGTATTTACTATTACTAAAATATCTTCTTCTTCGCCAGTTTTAGCATTCACATAAACTAAAAATTCATTATCCTCTACTTTGCCTTTAAATTCCCAACACAAAATTTCTGTTTTCCATTCTGTTGGAATTATTGCTAAACCTTCACTTTCTATTTGTAATTCTTTATTTAATTGTTCTTTTGCCTTCTCTCTTGTTATCTCTACTTGTGATACATCTCTAATTGTATGGCAATTTAAATATCCTGTTGTTTCTATTCCTAAAACACTTCCATCATCCAATGCAATTTTTAGCTTTATTAAATCCGGATATATTGTCACTTCTTCTCCATTTTCAGTTACTTGCTTGTACGCATAATTTATTGTTACTATTCCATTTTCCTTTAAATAATAAGTTTCTTTCATGTCTGTATAACCATGATTTATTAAAAATTCTTTACCTATCTCATCTGCTTTTTCTTGTGAAATTGTTTCTGCGTTTACAAGCTTATTGTAATTTGAGAATATTATATGTCCACCTTTTCTAGATACAGACATTGTTGCAGTATTATCACCTTTTAGTTTTATATTCATATCAAATGACGGAATATCTGCATTTTCTGAAAAAGTTATTGAAGTAATTTCTTCTACATTGTCTCTTCCAAAGAAATCTTTTGCTATATCTCTTGCCCTGTTTTCATCTATATCATCACCAGTTAATCCTTTCTTCTCAGCTGATGTCATATGGTCTGAAAAAGCTCCGTCATATATTAAACCTGAATACTCGTGAAAATTCTCTTCCAATGAAGAAAAGCTATCACTTGTAATTGAGCTAACTTGTGTTGCATATGAAACTATATCTGTATTTGTTAAATCGCTCCATTTAATTCTTCCATCATTCAAATCTGTTGATAATTGATTTAATGTATTTTCTAAATCCACGCTATATTTGTGCAACTCTTTGATATTATTTAAATCATCTTGTGTTAAGCTTTCTCCATCCATATTTTTTCTTGATAAAGAATAACTATAATCACTTATTTGATTTAAAAATTTTGAAGTGTTTCCTAATTGGCTGCTAGTAAGTGGTAACTGCGATAAACAGCTCTGCGCTATTCCTGCCTCCCTCCATACATTTGTTAATGTTTCAGCTCCATGCTCTGGAGATGTTGATATTATTGCTTTTGCCAAATATGTTTCTACATTTTGTACATTATCCACTAACTCATAAAAAGCTTTATTGTATTCGTTCTCTTTAGCAATTCTGTATTTTTTATTTTCCCTATACGAATATACTGCAAGGCCAAAAATAATTGTAAGAATTATTAATGTTCCTACTATCCATATCATTTTTTTATTTTCATTAAAAAACTTTTTCACTATTATTCCTCCTTTAAATTATTTGCAAAATTTATGCTTTCCTATAACCTTAATCGTTTGCCTAGACCAAATCCATTTATTTGTTGCTGTATCTGGGTTGTAATAATATATTGCTCCTCCAGTTGGATCCCAACCATTTATGGCATCTCTAGCAGCTTTTACTACTGTAGAGCCTTCCTTTATTGGCACATTTATTTGACCATCCGAAACCGCAGTAAACGCTCCAGCCTCATATATTACACCTGCTATAGTATTCGGAAAATTTGAATCTTTTACTCTATTCATGATTACTGCTCCAACTGCTACTTGTCCTTCATACGGTTCCCCCCTAGCTTCTCCATTTATCGCTCTTGCCATTAGCTGTACATTAGATGTCGAATTAGAATTACTTGCTGCTTCAACAATATTTTTTTCTTTATTTCCAAAAATCCATAAAAAAATTCCTGCAATTATTACAATAACCGTTAATAATATCTTAATCATTATTTTATTCATAGAATTCTCCTTTTTTATTTTTATTATTTTCCATAATTTTTTTGTTATTCATTATTTTTGATTTTTTGTTTTATTTTTTGTTAATATATGTTAAAATTTAATTGTATTTAAATATACATATAATATATGGGGGAAAAAATGAAAAAAATTTTAATATTTTATGCTTCCTATGGTGGAGGGCATTTATCTGCAGCAAATTCTTTGAAACAATATATAGAATCAAATTATGAAGATTATGAAGTAAAATTAGTAGATTGTATGTTATATGTTAATAAGCCATTAAATAAATTTACGACTACAGCCTACAAAGAAATGGCAAAAAAATTTCCTTGGGCATGGGGAGAAGTTTATAATTTATCGCAAAAAGGACCTCTTGCTAAATTAAGCTCAGATTCAAACAAATTATTAGCACGAAAACTCCTAAAGCTTTTAAATGAATATTCTCCAGACACAATAATTTCAACACATCCATTTTCTAGCCAGATGATTAGCTACTTAAAAAAGCGCGGCTTGTGCTCATGTACGTTATCTACAATAATGACAGATTTTGCACCACATGACCAATGGCTTGTTGGTAAAGATTATGTGGATTACTTTTTCGTAGCACATAATAAGATGAAGAATTATCTTGTTTCTGTTGGAATACCTGAAGATAAAGTTTTCGCAAGCGGAATCCCTTTATCAAATAGATTTTTAATGCATTTTGATAAAGCTGAGATAAAGAAATCTTTTAATTTGCCTTTAGATAAAAAAGTAATCTTGTTTTTCGGTGGCGGCGAATTTGGTCTTGGCAGAGATAAAACTGTAAAAATACTGCAATCATTTATAAAACATACAGAGCAATATCATATAGTAGCTATTGCTGGAAAAAATGAAAAAATGAAAGAAGATTTTGATAAATTAGTTTCACAAGAAAAAGCCGAAAACGATGTTACCGTTTTAGCCTACACTCATCAAGTACCAGAACTTATGAGCATATCAGATTTAGTAGTTACAAAACCTGGTGGGCTTACATCTACTGAAAGCTTAGCATCTGGACTTCCAATGGTTTTAATTAATCCTATTCCAGGGCAAGAAGAAGAAAATGCGGAATTTTTAGAACAAGCCGGAGTAGCAGTATGGCTAAAAAACAAAGATGATTATGATACCATAATTTCCAACTTGCTATCAGACGAACAAAAACTAACTAAAATGAAAATAAGTACTAAACTACTAGCCAAAAAGAATTCTACAAAAGATATTTGCGAAGTAGTTTTAGGAAAAAAATAAGATGGTGTAAATTAATACATCATCTTATTTTCTATTCATTATAATTGAACTCTGCCTTCTAATGCTTTACCTAATGTTACTTCATCTGTATATTCTAAATCTCCTCCAACAGGAATTCCATGTGCAATTCTTGTTACTTTTACTCCTAAAGGCTTTACTAATTTAGAAATATACATAGCCGTTGCTTCCCCTTCCACACGTGGATTCGTAGCTAAAATTATTTCTTTTACTTCCCCATTCATTAATCTAGAAAGTAATTCTTTTATTTTTATATCATCCGGTCCTACACCATTCATTGGCGATATTGAGCCGTGTAGCACATGATATACTCCTTTAAATTCATGTGTTCTTTCCATAGCAACTACGTCTTTTACATCTTCTACTACACATATTACAGATTTATCTCTTGCCGAATTGCTACATATTGGGCATGGATCCGTATCTGTTATATTATAGCATTGTGAACAGTATTTTAAGTTAGCTTTTGCATCCTGTATGCTTTTAATAAATTCGTTCGTTTCCTCTTCGGATGCATTTAAAATATAAAATGCTAGCCTCGCAGCCGTTTTGCTGCCTATACTTGGTAGTTTTTCAAAACTTTCTATTAATTTCTCAATTGATGGTGAATAATATGACATTTTTGCTCCTTACATTAGTCCTGGTATGTTAAATTTTCCTAAAGATTCTGCTTGTGCGCTATCTACTTTTCTTAAGGCTTCATTAGCACATGTTAAAATTAAATCTTCCAACATTTCTACATCTTCTGGGTCTACAACTTCTTTTTTTATCTTTATTTCTTTTATTTCTTTGTTTCCAGAAACTTTTACATTTACAGCTCCGCCGCCAGCAGAAGCTTCAAATTCTTTTTCTCCTAATTCTTGTTGAGATTTTTCCATATCAGCCTGCATTTTTTTAGCTTCTTTCATTAGCTGATTAATATTCATTCCTCCAAATCCTCCCATTCCTGGGAATCCTCCTCTTTTTGACATTTTTATATCCTCCTTATTCGTCTATTATATTTATTGGTAAATCCAACTCTTTAGTTAAACTTTCTACTTGATTTATTTTTTGCTCTTTTATCTCTACATTATCCAATAATTTTACTTTCATTGGCTTTCCTAGTTCTATTGATACTTGTTTCACTATTTCATTCATATTTTCATTTTGTTCAAGTATAGTCTTTCCAAATGGTGTTAATCCTTTTGGAAAGTTTATTCCAACTGTCATATCATTAATTTGCACTGCATTACTATTCATTAAATTAGTGTATACAAGCATTTTTCCTGTTTTCTTTATATTTTGTACAAGCTGTGGCCAGTTTGCAATTTTCTCGCCTGCCACTATTGTTTTAGCTTCTGCTTTTTTCTCTGGTTTGCTCATTCTTGTATCTTTATTTTGCATTTCAACATTAGCAGTATTTTTGTTGCTACTTCTTGGAGCATTTTCTAATAAATTAATCTTTTTTTCCAAATAATCTATTTTGCTTTTTAGCTCTCCAATGTCTTGGTTTCCACTACCTCCTTGTGGCAAATTATATGAATTGCATAGCTTTATAATTGATACTTGGAACATAATATTTTTTTGCATTGCCCATTTTATTTGGTTTGCTAAATTAGAAAGCTCATATATTATTGCTATAAGCTCTTCTTTCGTTACTTTTTCCGCCAATTCATTTATTTGCTGTTTTTCTTCATCTGTATATATTTCTAGATTTCCTTTTGCTTTAAAAACTAAAATATCTTTTATATACTTAGTTAATTCCCATAGAAGATTTTCCAAATCTTTCCCACTACCCAATATTGTGTTTAATGTATCTAAAGCCTTTTGTGTATCTTTATTTAATATTGCTTTTGTTAAATTATAAACACTAGACATTTGTGGAATACCTATTAATTCTCTTACTGTTTCTTGTGTTATTTTTGTATCTTCTTGATTGCATCTTTCCAATATAGATAATGCATCTCTCATTCCACCTTCTGCAAGTACTGCAATTGTTGCTACTGCTTCTGGTGTAATCTCTATATTACTTTCTTTGCAAACAATATTCAGTCTTTTTATTAGGTTTTCTTCAGAAATTTTTTTAAAATCAAACCTTTGGCATCTTGATAAAATTGTTGCAGGTAACTTTTGTGGCTCTGTTGTTGCTAATATAAATTTCACATGTACTGGTGGCTCTTCCAATGTTTTTAAAAGCGCATTAAAAGCTCCTGTAGACAACATATGAACCTCATCTATTATATATACTCTATATTTAGCAAGTGTAGGTAAAAAATTAACCTCATCCCTAATTACCCTAATATCTTCTACACTATTATTTGACGCAGCATCCATTTCTACTATGTCTGTTAAAGAGCCATCCAATGCAGCTTTGCATATTTCACACTCGTTGCATGGTTCTCCGTCTTTAGGATTTAAGCAATTTACAGCTCTTGCCAAAATCTTTGCCGCACTAGTTTTTCCTGTACCTCTGCCGCCATTAAATAAATAAGCATGACCTACTCTGCCCGACATTATCTCGTTTTTTAATGTTTTTACAATATGCTCTTGTCCAACTATTTCATCAAAAGTAAGTGGTCTAAATTTCCTATACAATGCTGTATATTCCATATTTATCACATTCCTTTCCTTAGGAATATCGTTTAAATAATTTTAAAAACGGTATGAGATTTAGCATTTTAACTTCTCTATGGAAAGCCTTCCACATAGAAAGTTCTGCTTATTGCTGCTGCCTTCCAGCCCTGACAAGGTTCACAGTTTTCTATTGAAATGCCCTCCATACAAAAGTTAAACACTTCCTCATACCGTTTATGATTATATAATGTTTTACTCCTTTTGACAAGTAAATTTACTTAATTCTTTTAAAAATTATATCACTCATGTCTGTTTTTTCTATTTGCTCTGTTCCTTTTTCTGTTATGCTACCACATGGTAAATCTAAGGATATATTAGCTTTGTATTTTATATTTCTTGACTTTATAATAAAATCAAAATTTACCGTAAATTTTATTTCATCCATACTAGCATTTGCTTTAGTTATAAGAGTTCCATCATATGATGTACCCCTATCTTCACTAGATGTATAAGTTCCTATATTAGTATTAACAATTCCTAATAGGGCTTTACCACCTTGATTTCCTATTTCCAAGTTTTTTTCGTTGCTTTCTTTAGCTCCAGTATAAGTTAAACTATCTTTTACCAAATATGTATCCTTGTAATCATATGGCAAGCCATCTATGCTATTAGGCATATAGGCTTTAATATTTCCCTTTTCTGGCACTGTAGTAACTTTTATATTTTCTATCGTAACAGATTCCAACATTGCTTCTTTTTTATATTCATCATTTTTATCTACAAAGAAATATAAATCATTTATTTGATTAACTTGCAAATTCCATTGCGGATTTTGCTTTATACTTTCTATATTGTTTTCATCTTCTGTTTTGCTAGCAGCAGTGCTTATTATTGTAATCTTCGACAAATTAAAAGGCATATTATTTTCACCCTTAACTTGGTATTTTATTATCATAATTCCCACGATGCTTACAATAATAACAAATATAACAATTGCAATACAATTCTTAATTTTATCCTTTTTACTTGTCTCCATTTTTTACTTATCCATATCTCCTTCATTAGCATTAATTGTTAGTTTTTGAGAATTACTAACCTGTGGTCTATCATATGTTTGCTTTCTAATGTGCATCAATATTTTATTATTTCTTTTACGTTTGCTTGCATTTTTTATATCTTTTTTCTGTTCTTCTCCTGGTTTGTACATTATTGTTGCTCCATAAAATTTACCCGTTTCATCTGTAAAGTCTTCTTTTATTGAAAATATTGGAAGATCTAAAGATTCTATTTCACTTGCTTTTAATATTTCTCTAACATGATATTTGGGTACATGTACACTCACTGGCAACATGTATCCAGGTAGTTCTATATTTAATATATATTTGCTCTTATCTTTGGTATCCTCTTCTATTCCCCAATTTTTTACGTCTTTCAAAACTTTTCTAGAAAGCACATCATTTATTAGGTTTATTAGTAAGCTCTTTACTACTGAATTTTTTGCCACATATAATTGTTCTTTGATCACTTCAAACCCCTTTAAATGATTAAAGTCATCTTCCAAGCTGACTCTTTTGCATCCATTTTTTTCACAGATTTCTTCATATCTTTGCTCAAAATATTTGCACATTGCTTCTCTTTCTTCTTGGCTAGTGCATTCATGATATATTTTTTCTATTAATTTCTTTTTTTGGTATGATATATATAGCATTTTATCTTCATCTTGTAAATCAATGTCTGAGCGCATTACACCTTGAGTGTCTTTTATATACATGCTATATTCTTCTAAAGAATTAATATATTTTATAAATTTATTTGTCCAAAAAATTGACGATGTATACAACTCTGTAATTTTATATCTTTTCACTTTATCTGCTTCAAAATTTTTTTCTATATCTTCAGCTTTTACATTTAGCGATTCATCTATAGAACCATATTTTCTATTATGTTTTTTTACTAAAAACTCTGTTGCGTTGGAATCTTGCATCCATTTTCCTAATAAGATTAACGTATTTTGTATTGTCTCTGTTACAATTTTATGAGCTTCTTCTATAGTTAAATCTTGCCCTTCTAGTTTATCATATGCTTGATTGAATTCTGTCCTATATTCAATATATGTTTCTGTAACTGCTTTAAAAACATCATCCTCATTTATATCTATTTCACTGTTAGCACTTAGCTTTTTAAAGAATTCCATATATTGTTTTTCATTCTCGGTCATAAAAGCTATATCATTATAAGATATGCTTTGCTTATTTAAATTATTTTTAAATCTTTCAAAATATCGTTCAAGATGCTCAAGCCTCATAATACTTTCCTTTTATTTGTTCATATAAATCCATCAAGCTTTCTAAAATATCTATTTTAGATTCTCTACTATTCAAGAACAAATACTCTACCCTTTCAAAAACTTCCCTATCTTCTTTATTTCTTATCTTCATTCTTGTGCTATAGTCTAAAAATGTATATGTTGGTAAAATATTTTCATTATTTTTTTCTAAAATATTTTTATATAAATTTATAAATTCATCATATATAATTGATATTTTATTTATTATTTCATCATTATTCATTTTTCTACCTTCATTTTTTATAATGGCGGAAAGAGTGGGATTCGAACCCACGTGCCAGTGTTATCTGACTAACTGATTTCGAATCAGCCTCGTTATGACCACTTCGATATCTTTCCACATATTTATATTATAATAATTCACTTTTAAAAAGTCAAATTTAGCTGCTTAATCCACATATTTTTAACAATTTGTGGATTGTTGTTTTTTCTTTTCTCTTAGCTCTTTAAAAAAATCTTGTAATATTCCTTTACACTCTTTTTCCATTATTCCTTTTTCTATTTCTACAATATGATTAAATTTATAATCTTGTAAAACATTCAAAACTGTTCCACATGCTCCTGTTTTTTCATCCACTGTGCCAAATACCACCTTATCTAATCTAGACTGTATCATTGCTCCTGCACACATCACACACGGTTCAAGTGTTACATACATTGTACACCCAGTTAGCCTCCACGTGTTTAATTTTTTGCTCGCTTTTTGTATTGCTAGTATCTCTGCATGTTTTGTTGTATCATTTTTCATTTCTTTTATATTATGTGCTCTTGCAATTATTTTTCCATCTTTTACTATTACTGCTCCCACTGGCACTTCGTCTTCTAAATACGCTTTTCTCGCCTCCTTAAGTGCAGCTTTCATAAAATCTTCTTCCATATGTTAGTCCCCTTAATCATTTTATTTCACTTTTTTCTTCTTCTTTTTTGATAATTTATCATATAAGAATTTTTTTGTCTATATTTTTCGCATAAAACGATTTGTTCTAATTTTAAAATTCTCACTTTCTTTATTCTATAATTTCTTTAGTTTTCATTGAATACACAAATTATTTTCTTTATTAGTAAGGAGGTTTTATAGATGAAAACCCGTATCAAAAATTTAAGAGAAGATCACGATCTAACTCAAAAGCAATTAAGCAAACTTCTTAGTGTTTCTCAAGTTGCCTATTCTTATTATGAATTAAATAGACGAAATGTACCCCTTGACATTCTTTTTAGGTTAGCTGATTTCTATAATACAAGTATTGATTACCTATTATACAGAACTGATGAATATATGCCCTACCCTAGATCTACTGAAACAGCTAACAATATTAGAACTGATTTTTCTTTCAAATAAAAAATTTGCTACACTTAAGCCACTGCGTGGGCGCTACCCTTCATGTCGCCAACGACTTCGTCCGTTGCTCAAGTTAATAAGTTGGAAATTATAAATTATCCACAGATAGAATAATTTATAATTTCCTTACAATTAAAAAAGGGCTTTTAAGCCCTTTTTATAATACCTCCATACAAGCAAATAACTTTTTAAAATTATTTACAGTTTCATCGCTCAAATGAACAGATT
>ERZ780141.776-NODE-776-length-21963-cov-14.066916_pt1 | contig 21963 bp, 22 predicted proteins | sample MGYA00433080_ERZ780141 | MGnify/ENA primary metagenome ERZ780141 (study PRJEB29588, sample SAMEA2154047) | human gut metagenome | biome: human gut; feature: human-associated habitat; material: faeces | place: Denmark | collected 2008/2010 ... | reverse complement strand
GATGGGATCAGTCGGCTGCTTCGGTCAAATTGAAAATATTAAACGACAATCCCTAACATAGACTTGTTGTAATCAACTATTAAGTCTTTCACGAACTGCCGGGTATCACCCATAATTCCGAATTCTAACAAAGACAAGGCAAGATTCTCAAAAATAATCTGCTGGTCTCTTGCTGGTATAATTATATGTTGGCGAGTTTTCTCTCGGTTAAGTAAGAATTCGAAATATTTAGAAGTAATAGCGGAAGGATTCTGTAATACATCTTTAAACTCATCTTCGGATATATTACGTAAATAGGTGAGCAGAACCGGGTTTGAAATGTGCGCAAGCGGGACATTAGCAGTTACGAGTGCGTTATAGCGCACATCAGAAAGCCAAGTACGTATTTCAGGTTTATCTAACTGTATGCGTATGACATCAAAGGCACCGTTGTATGAGTCCACCCATTTTTCAAACTCAGCTCCGGCAAATATAGCTGTTTTTCTTGAGGTCAATATTATTTTTGCCTCATCAGTTAGCAACCCCCCAATAGTAGAAAGCATTGTCTCTACTTGTTCAAATTCATCCAATCCTTCCTGACTCCCTGAATCAATCTCCTTGGATAGCAGTTCGTCAAAGCCATCAATGATGAGTGGAATGCGCCCTCTTTTGATATTATATACAACGAGACTCTGCTTTGCATTCGTGGATTTTTCATTATCGATTTCAGACCAAAGAACATACTTGAACTGCTTTACGTCCCTATTATTGGATAGTTCAGTAAAAATGGGTTTAATCGACTTGGCAGAAGTCCTTGTAATAAAAGAATTGAAAAGTTCGTATGAGGTACACGTCTTTCCATATCCTGCAGCAGCTTCAACAATGACCAGATGGGCTCCAGGCTTTTCAATCTGCTCAAAAATAGTATTTATAAGGTTGACTCCTTCTTTACCTTCGTCAAATGTATCTTTAAACACCCAAAAGGGCATTTGGATATACTCATACTTGATTCCAGAATTCTGTCCATAGGGTTTAACTTGTTTCTCTGCAAAATCCTGATAGCGCCGACGTATTTCTAGTTTGGAAACATCTGTCTTGAAAAAACCTTGGAAAAGATACTCCTCTGCATCTGTTAAATCACGGAAACGTTGGATCTTAACTGAGAATCCTGCTTTTGAGTATTCATCCTGTAGAGCATGTTGGTCTGAACCATCAAAGATGACAATTTCAGCTCCATAATACATACCTTGTCTAAGCAGGTAAACGCGGCAGGACTCGTTGGTGTCTTGCAACGTATACCCGTATTCGATAAAAAGCTTGTCTAATTGGATTATATCAATCATATACCTGTTTTAATTTTCTCGTTTTTCGTGGAAATAGCTGCTCCCAGCTTTATTCCTTCTATCGGAGTGAATCTCATCGAAGTGTTAAAAAAGGACGTAAGAGGTTCGAGCCAATGTCCATATGCCCACATATACAATTCAACTCCCATCTGCGAAGGTTGGACTATGATATCATAATTATCCGCTTCAGAATATCTATTTTTCATTGACTCTTTCGGCCCATACAAAAAATTATTCTCTATCAGCCCTATATTCGATAATCCAAAAAGAATATGTGGAGTTAACTCAAAGAGTCTCTTAACTTCATCTTCAGAGAAATCCATCGCATTAATATAGGTGTCAAGAGGTATATATACTTCCAGATTCCTTCGTGTGGTTTGTTCACAGATATTGCAACTGTTACAAGAAAACAGTTTACGAATTACGGAGTATATTAAATAATGCATTCGAATATGATAGGAGCTCAGCCTTGAAACTATATTGGCGAGATAAGCACCTCTATCATCTCGAGAAATAGCGCTTCTATATGACGCTAGTACCCCACCAAAGTACTCACATTGCAGTTCTTCTTCGCACCATGCGCCATTTTCAAGGATACTTTTCAAAACCTTTGGAGGAACTTTACCGTCTTTGTTAATTCGATCTCCTAACTTAACTTCAGCATTTACAAAGATTTTTGCGATATTCTCATGCATCCTTTTAGTCAACTGTTGAAGGTTCTGCCCCAAATACTCACAAGTTGGACCTAACAGTTTCTCTACTAGTTTCGCACTACCAAATAAGGCTAAGCCTGAACCGAGTTCCATAATAAAACGTATTCTTATTGAGAGTTAAACCATTCTTTTACCGACAGAATGCTTATCATCTTCCCTTTAAATCCAATTTCTTCATTCTGATCCCAAGTGATGAGCAATAGTTTATCGCACTTCAACTCTTCTGACGCTTTGACAAGTGCGTCAAGCTCCCTTTCGCGAGTCTTGGTTTTCGAGATGTCATACGAAACCTGAATCAAAGAAGTTACTTTCCTTCCATCCCTGGTAACGAAGTCAACTTCCTTGTCATTCGATGTCCGATAATAGAAAAGCGATTTCTTCAAATCAAATCCTCTTCGCAATAATTCAATAAACACCATGTTTTCCAGTTGCCTCCCATTTATACTGGAAAGTTCAAACGACCGAGTATAAATAAAACCATTATCTATAACATAAACTTTGCGAGGTGCCTTCTTCATTTCCTTCAACTTGTTATCGTATCGTGGGAGATAGAAAAAGAGATATGGTTCCGCAAGATACCCGCAGAACTTCTTAACAGTGGTGACACTGCCAAGCGAGAGTTCTTCGGCAATTTCGTTATAACTGAGCGGATTAGAGTAATTGCTGATGAGATAATCTGCCAAATCATAAAGTTCAGTTATCTTCCGAATCTTATGTCGCTGTGCCACATCTTTGAGGATGATGGAGTCAAACAGGGCGCTTAGATACGCTTGTTCAATCTCTCGATTCTTAACAATTTCAGGATACCCACCTTTTTTCAGATAATCACCCATTTCCAGAGCGAGTTTTGCTCTCTCATCAGGCAATTCGGCATTGATGGGGGCACCTCTGTATTTCAATGTCTCCTCCATTGAGAAAGGAAGAATCTGAATTTCAACATATCTGCCTGTAAGAAGCGTAGACATTTCACTGGAAAGCAGGTTAGCATTGGATCCGGTAATGACCAGGTTCACTCCACGGCGATACAATTTGGCCACCCAGGCATCCCAGGAATGTAAATTCTGCACCTCATCAAGTAATAAGTATTCGTATCCAGGATACACTTCGGCAACAGCTTGCATAACCGAATCTTCTTCGAATGCTCCCAGCAGTAGAGTGTCATCGAAATTCAGATATGCATAGTTCTTATCCGACAATATCTGCATGGCATAAACTGACTTCCCTGCCCTTCGGGGACCAGTAATTAGTTTGGGAACGCTCGATTCAAGAAAATGTGCAATATCTATTATATGCTTCCGGGAATAATATGGCCTTGATGCAAGGTCATCCCTTTCTGCTCGTTGTTTTAGGACGATGTTTTTCATCACTTTCTTTTGTTAACTGCACAAATTTAGCAAAATTTATCCATTACGCAAATGATAGTGTATAAAACTAATTGGTGAAACTAATCAGTTCCTCTACTTTAGCTAAAGGGTTCGGGTCAAGAGAAAATGAGAGTCATAAACCCCGTATTGTATGGTCCAATGTTATAGATATACCATACTGAATGTACATGTATGAGTAATCTCCGATTCAAACGGTAATCGGGTGTAAAAAGTATAGACTGACAGGGCCATGAGAAGCCGCTATATCCCTTTTCTTTTGACCAGAAAGACGGTATTCACCGCTTGTAAATACAGAGGAAAGCTTACTTTTGAATCTGGGCAAGTGAATGTTCGGATAATAGTAGAAATCGCCTGCTTCAGTTTCTCAATTATTTGTTCTAGAGCAAGTTTACGAAGACGTCACGGAAGCATATGTATATGCAAAAACAGCCGGGAGCTTTTATTGTCATCGATTTTCATTGTATTCACGAAAATTATTCCTATTTTTGTACAAAACTTACAGAATTAGGCTAAATTTAATCAAAATACGGCAATGATTAGAGATTTTTGGGTGGAAAACTTCTACTCTATCAAAGACAGACAGACATTGAACTTCGAAGCAAAGAATAATTCAGATTCCTTTGCTTCCGTTATGGTCGATGACAAGGTTAGACTCAATAAGATAGCAATCCTCTACGGTGCCAACGCATCCGGCAAATCCAACATGCTATTTGCCCTCCAGACGGTCTTCAGACTCCTGACCACACCGAAATCGACCAGGGACAAGAAAATTGCCTGCTATCACCCTTTCGCTTTGGCCAAAGGCGAGCCGACCAGAATGGGACTTTCTTTCTATGCCGACGCTGTAAGATATGACTATGAGATTTCATATAACGAGGATTACATTCTCAGCGAGACATTGAACTTCTACCCCAAAGGATACAAGGCTCTCTTCTACAGCCGCGAATTCGTCTCCGAATCTTCAGCTGCAAACATCTCATTCGGGACCACTGCCGAGATCAGGAAGAAGGCGGAGAACATCTTTGTCAGCAATACGTTGAACAACCACACTGTGCTGTCAACATATGCCAAGGTTGCATTTGATGAGGACGTGAAAGCTGTTTCAGAACTCTTTGCATGGATTACCGGATCCATGCACGGAATCAACGAATATCACGATCAGAACGAGACATTCGCAGACATGATGCACAAGGTGGAGGAAGATCCGAAGATGAAGCAGTTCTTCCTGCAGATGATCAAGAAAGCGGACTTCAATATTGTAGATTTCCATTACGAGGACTCTATTATGCTCCAGAGCGCTGGGAAGACGAAAGACATCCTCTTCACCAGCAAGGCCGGGGAGAACAGCTTCGACCTGAAAACTATCAATCAGTCCAGCGGCACCATTGCATTCCTCGAGAAAACGCGAATCCTGTATGACCTGATATACGGAAACAACATCCATCTCTTTGACGAGCCGGAGAACGACTTGCATTACGACCTTTTCCTGTTCTACCTGAATGCTTTTCTGTATAACTCGGACAAGTCCCAATTAATCATCGCATTGCATCTGACATCTCTGCTGGCCGAGGATATGATAAACGAAAATAGAGACCTTATCTACTTTGTAGAGAAGGATATAGATAATGCCACTTCATCTTGCAGGAGAGCTGACAAATATGGCCTGCACAAGAACCAGTCCCTGTACAACGCCTACAAGATCGGCAGACTCGGGGCAAAGCCTTCTCTGGGTTCACCGTTCATTCTTAACGACTAACAGAAGAACCCGATGAAAGAAACATTTATCATCATTGGCGAAGGCCCTACAGAATACTTCTTTCTGAATTCATTGAAAGACGAATTCAGGTCGATGCAGAATATTTCTCCTCAATACCCGAAACATACAAGTATGGCGGAGCTTGAACTGATTATCAAAAATGCCATTGAACAGGGTTACAATCATATATACTGCATGATTGACCTTGACAACAAAAAGGAAGGCAAGGATAAGTCTGACTATGTCAACCTGAAAAAGAGATTCCACGGCAAGCATATCTCAAAGCCCAAAAAAGGTATTGATTGCCACATTGAATTCTTTGAGACTGAACGATGTACAGAACTTTTCTTCCTTTATTACTTCAAGTATACAACGAAGTTGTACAATCACTCAAATGAAGTCGAGGCAGACCTCAGCAAGGAATGTGGCTATATAAAGACCACGGACTTCTTCAGGAAACATCCTCTTCATCAGCACTTTACTAAGCAGGGAGGATCAATATACGAGGCCATCAAGAATGCTGAGATGTCGATGGAAACTGCGGAGGAAAGAGGTTATACCTTCTCAGAGTTGGGAAGGATGTTCAAGAAGTTGGGAATAGAACCGCAGAACAAGTGACATCATTTTTCCATTTGACGGAATATTGACGAAAACCATATAATACTAAAGTGGCAGCACGTCAGAAGAACTCACTCCCATTGTTTATGTGGATGATAACAAATATTACATCTAACTGAAATGCGAGCGCGGAACATGTGCCGTAATTGCTTTTGAATAAATATGACAGTACAAGAATACCGAGATTATATTGCAGCAGGAAATCCTGTTGTGGCTGGTAGCGATGCCCACCTCTTCATGCACCAGATGGCACAAGAGGCTATTCGCATCACTATGGAGATAAACAACAAGTACCATACACCACAGGAACTCAGGAAGCTGTTCTCCGAACTTTGGGACATTGAAGTGCCAGAGTCGTTCGGCATGTTCCCTCCCTTCAATACCGATTGTGGAAAGAATACCCACATTGGCGAGCGAGTATTCATCAATAGCGGTTGCAAGTTTCAGGATCAAGGAGGCATCTTCATCGGCAATGATTGCCTTATTGGTCATAATGCAACACTCTGTACTATCAATCACAATCCCGATCCAGAGCATCGTGGCGACATGACATTCAAGCCAATTCGCATTGAAAATAAGGTGTGGCTTGGTGCAAACGTAACCATCTGTCCTGGTGTCACCATCGGTGAAGGAGCAGTTGTAGCAGCAGGAGCAGTTGTAACAAAGGATGTAGAAGCAAGAACTGTTGTGGGTGGTGTACCTGCAAAAATTATAAAGAACGTTTAGACAAATGAAAGTAATAGCAATAAACGAAAAAAATTGACACCACACCGCTTATCACGCACCGTTTCCCATTGGCCAAGATTGCTGAAGCCTATGAACTCTTTGAGCAGAAGCGAGATGGAGTCATAAAAGTAGCTATAACTCAATAACCAAATCAGACAAATGAAGATACATAAAATCATATTCAGCCCCACAGGTGGAACTCATCGAGTGGTCGAAATCCTACTCTTTCTGCTTCTTACCTTTTTTCTGGCTTATATCCAGGCTACAGAGGCAAAAGGTCAATCCCCATGTTTTTCATATGGGGCAAGCATTATGAATGAGGATTTATATTGCGGTCATCAGGAGGATAGTGCTTTTGCCATGCACAGCGTCATGAAATTCCCACAGGCTTTATACGTAGCAGACTACTTGCACAAGAAAGGACTGACACTGAGCGACTCTGTTCTTGTGCACAAGAATAGTCTGGACGCTGAGACATGGTCGCCTATGCTTTCAATATTTGAAGGTGCGTGTTATTTCACGTTTGCAGAGTTAATAGAATGGTCATTGAAACAGAGCGACAATAATGCTTGCGACCTTTTGTTTGCATCATGCGGACAGCCGGATGCAGTAGATAAATATATCCATACGCTTGGATTCAAAGACATCCATGTGCAACTGACGGAGAAGGAGATGAAAAAGAACCCTCATAGAGCCATAGAAAACTCAGCCACTCCGAAAGAAATGGCAAGGCTCTTGGAGTGGTTCTATCATCATAGGAATGACAACAAGAATCTCTCCTTTATCTGGGATACAATGGCTGATTGTAATACTGGTCAGCATCGCATAGCAGCAGTCTTGCCAAAAGACGGCAAACTGATTCACAAGACAGGTTCTGGATTTTCTTCTTCTGACGGAAGACAAGATAGAAACGATGTTGGAATCATTCTTTTGCCCGACGGTTCTCACTTGTCTATTGCTATATTCTTACAAAACTCAAAAGAGGAGAAAGAGGTGGCAGAGATTGCAGAACAATGTTTGATGCGCGTCCAGGCGGATGATTTCCTTCGCAACATGCCGCCTGATCTTCAAATCCCATAAGATTTATCAATAACTAGTATTTACGCAACAACAGAACAAAATAATCAATTTTCTGTTTCACGAAATATTGACGAAAACCATATAATACCAAGCAATACTATCCGATAAATTGACTATATTTGTCCAAACGTTAGCTGTTAGATTGATGGGAATCCAGGCAACCTTTTCAGGGTATTTCAGTTAACTTGTTGTAAGGCGATTGTTGAAGCATCTCCACGATGGAGGTGATGGCAGAAAAGGCCGAAAAGAGGCGAAAATGTACCCATTTTACCAATCTCCGAGGTTTAATGCTATATTCTTAACAACTGATTATCAAGCTGTTAGAAAGAATCTTCAAGTTTTTAGCGCGCGAAATATAAGTCATTGATAATCAATGCATTAAAATTCCTGCGTGGGAAAATGAAACCGCGTAAATTGTTGATACTCAATTAGTTATACGTACACCAGGTGTACAGCCTTCTGCAATTAAGCAGAGGGCTTTTTTGTTGATAATCAAATGCTTATAAATATACGAGAATTCCAGATAATAACATACCTTGGTCACCAGTTGTACACCTTTTTGGACAAATATTGATCTCTGAGGGATGAGTAGTTTATAAACATTTTTACTCGCGTTTTGCGAGTCAACTTTTTTTAGGGAAAGGCACAGTATATAGAATAAAAACAGTATCTTTGTACAATTAGCAAGCGCTTTAAATACTAGTTTATGGATTTTACGCAGATCTCATCTACAATAGATAACTGGAGTTCATTCCTAAGTGAGCGCCAGTCATCTTTTGAGTCTTTGTTGCGCGATTTATCTCTAAATAGACTTTTAGAAGAGCATAAGGCTGTCGTTAAAAGTGCCGACAAAAGCAATGCTTTCACGGTCTTTGAGATTATTTCCGATTTATATTACCGTGAAAATTTCCATAGCGACTTGATTGCTTTTTTCCTCAATCCAAACCAGAATCACGGCTATGGAACACTAGGTATTGAACTGCTGATGGAGTTAATATCCAGATCAAGCGGATGGCAACTAGACCCGGCGAATTATGTTGATGCGATAGTGGTAAGGGAAGAAGGCCGTATTGATATTTTAATCAAGGATGAGTGTTCAAAGCATGCAATCTTGATAGAAAACAAGATGAACAATGCTGGAGATAGGGACAGGCAAATACCACATTATTGTGACATTCTCGAAAAACAGGGTTTTACGGTCGATGCTGCTATTTATCTTCCTATGCTCAAGTACAAGAATCCTGATAAATCTACCTGGGAGGTTAATGATTTCCGTTGGGCGAGCAAGATTATCGTTATCCCTGCAGTATCAGACATCAATGAATTAAGTTTAACCAAGGATTGGTTAGAGCCATTGGCCGAGCAGTGCCAAAACAAAGACGTCGCCTCTACCATCAGGCAATATATCTATCTAATCACGAAAATTAGCAATTACACAATGGACAAGATTTCATTTGATAAGTTGTACAATTACCTATTGCAGGATGACCACTTAGATTCCGCAAATTCTCTTGTTTCAATGATGAATGATCTCCCGAAGTATCTTGCTCAGCGTATATATGATCTTTACTCAGCGCGCTGCTTCCCATTCACGAAAGTATGGATTTATCGTGATACTGATGCGGTATTTGAGGAATGCATGATAAACGGAGTGTATTTCAAGATGGATGTCTGGTGCGATACGAGGACATACAATATTCTGTTTTGGGCTCCTTCTGATAGGGACATTTCGAAGTTGTCTCAATACAATAGCATAAAGGAATTCCTTAAAGAGAATGGAGTATCAATCTTCAATGACTATGCTCTTGCAGATAATTGCCAAGTGAGCAAGAATATCCCCATCACAACATCTCTCAATGAGATTATAGATCCAATTTTAGCGCAACTGAGCGCAATTTCAGACAAATAGCATAATAAAGGCCGATGGTGCCCAGTTCCAGCGGCAGTGCCAGTGCCAAGGTCAACTTTGAAAGTCTGACACAAAGGAATGAAACCTACTATTTAAAAATGGCACGAAGCTTCATCACGTAGTTGTAGACAGTCTTGGGAGAAAGCTCCGGAAATTTGGGATAGTTTTCCTTTAGCCAGTCATGCATCTGGCAGCTGATGTGTCTTGATACTGGGACAGATGCTGTACGATGAACTCCTTGTAAGGCTCAAGCACAAATGGTTTTTGAATGATTGAGTTCGTGAAATCCTCGAACTCTTCGCGGCTCATCTCCAGATACTTCTTGACGGTCCTGAAGTTTAGCCCGAGGTCATCGACTATTCGTTGGATAGACCGATGTTCTCAACATCTCAAAAAAGATGGATTCTTTCGTAAGTGATCATACGAAGTGCAGTTTTGTAGTCCTTCTCTGTCATGATTCCTTTGCTTTTATCATGATGCAAGGTCGGATTTATACTTAAATTTCACTGCACTCTTGATTCCATTTTCACTGCACTCCCGTTAGCAATTTCACTGTATTTGTTGATTCCGGATACAATTCATCAATGTGAGAGTTGTATGCGATGGAAATGGACCCCCGATGAGAGGTATTCGTCGATGATGTCGTCCACTCGTTTTTTGTCAAATGTCCCGTATTTAGCGTTGGGTATAAACTCTACCAAAGTCCCATTCTGCTCATCGGTAGCCCTGACATCTTTTCCAACGAGCATACCGTCCTTGAAATCTAAGGTTAAACTGCGGCCAATTTGGTAAGAAGTAACTCTCATCATCGAGGAATGAACATTGACATACTGAAGTCCCGAGAGATGTTCGTACTCCGGTTCATCAAAGATTCCGGGGCAGAATCTGTAGTACTCGGGGCGACCACTTACTAATCTTTCAACGTATTTCTGTGGGATGCCCGTACCGTAGTCACGTATTGAGACGAGCCCTTCTTCGCTCAAATTAAGGGCAATTTCCTTCTTCCAGTATCCGCGCTGGAATCCTTCCACCGAATTATTGAGGATTTCCCTTAGCATCTTGTACTTCCTGTCTTCAGTGCAATTGATTGTGATACCGCTGCCACAATACTCCTCCGGCCATACGCGTGCCAGCTTGAGATACTCATGTCTATTATCTTCGGTAAAGCGAGAAAATGTTTTCATGATAGGAACTATTTGATTTTGACCGATTCGTTTTGTTGCGGTTAGCGCATTATCCTTGTGCATATTTCTTTATTCTTAGAAGTTCAATATTTTCATCGCTATTGCAGCACAAGCTTCCGCATCAGCGAGTGCATGGTGGTGGTTCTCAAGATTGTAACCGCAAGCCGCCGAAACCGTATGAAGCTGGTGGTTCGGAAGTGACTTTCCGAAATGCTCTCTTGAAGCTGTCAGGATATCATAGAATGTGTAGTCAGGATAATCCATCTGATATACCTGAAATGCTGCCTTAAGACATCCTTCATCGAAACAGGCATTATGGGCAACCAGCGGCAGGCCCTCAATCTTCGGAGCAATCTGCTCCCACACTTTCGAGAATACCGGAGCGTTCTCAGTATCGGCTTCAGTGAGACCATGCACATTGCTGCAGAACCACTTGTAGTAACCAGGCTCCGGATTGATCAGCGAATAGAAGCGATCAACTATCTTTCCCTTCTTTACTATGACAATGCCCACACTGCAAACACTGCTGCGGCACTCGTTGGCGGTCTCAAAATCGATGGCCGCAAAGTTCATATCTTTCTTATTCATTGGTCTGATCTTCTTGATTTGAATAGTATTTGGTCATGTTGTAAACCATAGCTGCAATCTGATTCCTGAGCGACATAGGTTCAAGTACTTCGAAACTGTCTGCATGAGAGAATATCTCCTGAATGAAGTCGAATGTAGGCTTGATACGGTAGCGGAATATCATGCATTCATCGTTTCCTCCTTCTTCTGCAATCTGGCTTACATGCAGCGGCAAGGATTCTACATATTTCGCTTGCCTGCCGGTAACCTTGATTCTCACTGTCTGAGTTTCCTCGTTATCGCCATGAATGATACCATAGCAGTCCTCAAAATACTCGTCAGGATGAAATTTTGGCGGCATCACAAAAGTATCATTGGTTATGACATCGATGCCCTGAATTCTATCAAGTGCATAGCAGCGAATTGTGTTGTCATAAACGCTATGAGCAATCATGTACCAGCGCTGCTTGAACACTTTCACGAAATATGGCTCTACACGGAAAGTGTGCTTACCCCTACCCCAGAACCCCTGATACGTCATGTCCATCGGATGGTCTTCCTTCATAGCCTTGATGATGGTCGTAAGCCAGATTTGTCCCGAAGGAATCCGCTCAAACTGGATTCGTCCTCTCAGGGTTGAGCACTCATTCACGATATTGCTGACCGATATAGTATCGATGAGCCACTCCTTGATATCGGAATACTCGTCATTCTCACTCAGGTTCTCAATATAGTATGTCTTGTCACCATACTTCCTACATTTGATCTGAAGGCCAAAGATGCTCTTGATGGCATTGATATGGTTATGGAAAGTCTTGTCAGCCATAGGCAAACACTCATCATTGAGATGATAACAACGTTCCCACTTGTTCATGATATCTTCCTTTGTCCACTTACCACTCTTGACCGTATCAATGAGCCAGACATATCGTTTGAAAAGAATTCCAGCTTCGCTCATAATTGCTAGTTTTTAATTTATACTTCAAAAATACGCATTGTCAATGTAAAATTATTACACTGACAATGCATTTTCGTTAAAAACCGACAACTTTGTGCTGTTTTGAGAACTTTTCCTGGCCACAAAGTTCTTTCAGATAGTCAAGAGAATAGCCGGCGCCTGTAAGAACCCTATTCATGGTCACTTTCCTCACAACATTGTCAATCTCGCCACCGGAGAGGTTATAACTTTCGGCAAGAACCTCTGCAGCATCTTCACTGAGACCGTTCAACTTATCCATCCAGATGTGTTTCTTGGCCTCCAGGCTTGGTCTTTCAAACTTCACCTTGAACAGGAAACGTCTTTCAAAAGCAGGATCAAGACTGCTTTCAAGGTTTGTTGTTGCAATCAGAATGCCTATCTGCTTTTCCATCTGCTCAAGGATGATATTCTGGATTGCATTCTCGGTCTGGTCAACACTGCTGCCCTTATTTTCAAGACGCTTGCCGAAGATTGCATCTGCCTCATTGAAAAGCAGAATCGGAAGATTCTTTGCCTTCTTGCAGAGTCTTTCGTACTTGGCAAACACGCCCTTTACCAGCTTCTGACTCTCTCCGTACCAGCAGGTCTTCATTTCAGAGATATCCACCTGCATCACATCTCTGCCGGTCGCTTTGGCAAGCTGATAGACCGTCTCAGTCTTTCCCGTACCAGGTGAGCCGTAAAAGATGGCTGCCACACCCTTAGGAAGCGCTTGCTCCTCAAGTCTATCCTGAAGTAGTGCAAATGCTTCAGGCTGGATGCTGCCGCGAAGGAAACTGATTTCCTTATCAAGTTCATCCGAGTAATAAAGGTTCTTTGCTTTGATCTTATCCACACTCAGAAGGTCATTTGTCTTATCCTTCTTCTTGAATTTGTCTGCATCCTCACCAAGGAACAATTCCAGGCCATCGTCTGTGAGATCAACTCTGACACCTCCAAAGAAAGACTGTTCGCCAAGCTCAGCAAGTCCGGCTATCTGAAGAATGTGCTCCTCATTCTGCCAACGGATGGATTGTACCATAATATCACTCTGCTTGTCATAGATGTCCTTCAGGGCAGAATCCAGATAGGTTCTACCATCCAGATAATTGTTACATAGGTAATAGAAGAATACCCGGTCAATCGGATCTTTGATCAATTTCCATGCGTTTTTGACGAGTTCCAGATTACTGTTTTCATGTTCAAGGCGGCAGATTTCGCCTACAACCGTTCTGTACGAATAATTCTCGTGTCTTCTCATCTGTACATAGTTGTCAACTGATTTGACGAACTCGAACTTGTCAAGATCCTTGATCTTATTCATTTTGCATTCAGCAAACTCACCAAGAAAAAGTACGTAGCCCTCACGAGCAGGTTTCATCTTGTAGTCATCATCCTTCCATGTTTTGACCAGACCAAGTTTTTGCAGCATCGAGCTCTCATCCATGAAGGTTTTCATTTTCAGAAGCAATTCTTTATGGTTATCCATGATATCCTTTAGGGTCTCCTCCAAATTTGAATTACTATCATCAAAATAGCAGTCCTTGCATGTATCATAGAATAGAATTCTATCATCAATAGCAGGAACAAGATCCTTGATTCGACAGACAAACTCACAAGAAGAGTACTTCTTTTCCAGATCGCTTACCATAGCAAAAAGATTTGAGGTGCTGACATGCTCGTCACTACGATTTTCTACCCATGTACCCACCGTCTTCACGAATTCGAACTGATCCATAGACTTGCCGGATTGCTCAAAACAGTCTATCGGGGCACAGTCAATGATTGCCTCAAAAATGGCGTCAGCAACCTTGAATTCGTACTTGAGAAACTGCATCTTCTCATTTGTGACCTCTATCAATCCACGAGAAAGCATATCATCAATGTCTCTCTTATAACTGATAATATCAAGCGCAGAACACTCGAAATATCTAGCCACGTCATCGATATCACTATAGGAACCACCCGCACACCTGTCATAGATTGCAGAGAATATCACTGTCTGCATCGTATTGATGCCAAGATAATCTCCAAGTAATCTGATTTCGTTCTCAACATCAGATATATTCGTCAGTTTTTCGTCACGGAGTTTGCCGGAAATAGTCTGTATCAGACTTACAGCGTTAAATGTCTTTTCCATAATGCCTTGTCACTTTGAGATAATTCTATCAATCATGCCGTAGTTAAGAGCCTCCTGCGCATCCATCCAATAGTTACGGTCTGCATCCTGGGCAATTTTGTCCAATGGAGTACCGGTGGCTTCAGAGAGGGATCTATACAGTTTTTCACGAACTCTCTTAATATGCAGAGCGGCAATCTCAATATCTGCAGACTGTCCTTCTGCACCTCCAAGGGGTTGATGAATCATGACCTCAGCATGTTCGAGTGCACTCCTGCTTCCTGCCTCGCCGCTTGCGAGTATGACGGCTGCCATCGAAGCTGCCATACCTACACATACAGTCTCTACTGAAGATTCTATCATGCGCATCGTGTCAATTATCGTGTATCCAGCACTTACTGCCCCTCCTGGAGAATTGATATACAACTTGATTGGATCATGACTGATAGAGTCAAGATACAGAAGGGCCGACACGATTGTGTTTGCCATTTCGGGATTCACTTCGCTTCCGATAAATAAGATTCTGCTTTCCAACAGAAGCGACCCTAGATTTACATTTTCCTTTGCCATATAATTGTTTGTTTTGTTTTCATACGGCAAAGGTCTATAAGCACAATGCAATTTTATGGCAACAGCTCACTAATTTCGAAATATTTGAAAATTTTGTACAGTTTTTAAGTAAGGAAATATCTTCGGGGAATTGTCTTTGCTATCTCATTTCATCTCATGTATATGATCCAGTCGATGTCATATCAGCTGGATCTTTTCTTCATATCGAAAACATACGTCAACAGATAATGCCTATCTTTGTCATCAAAGATCAGAATATGCCGATAAGACATACAGAGAAAGATACCGCAGACAAAGTGATGGCGGCTCTGAAGAATCCATCCCGCCTGTTCAAGAGCAGCGTCATAAACTGGGCAGGCACAACCATCGACACGGATGTGCCGTATGTTGAAGTGATATCCAGGATCCTGCTCGACAACCTTGAGATTCTAGAATCGATTCCGTGTATAAGGAGGAGTCTCCAATACAGGACACAAGGACATGACGGAATCTTTGACGCCTCCAGTAACAGGAAGGAAGAGATCGTTGGAATGATTCTGTTCAACCAGAAGACAGTTTCACCCGACTATGGAGAAGTCCTGGACTATCAGATACCACTCAAGGCAAACGGTAGGGACAAGGTCGGATTCAAGGCATTCGACCTGCTTTCATATGACAAGGTCAGGAACACTGCATGGATCCTGGAGCTGAAGGTTTCCGATAACGAGAACGACTCGCTCCTTCACAGCGTCCTCGAGGCATACACTTATCTGAATACCGTCCACAGGGAAAAGCTCCTTGACGACTTTTCGCTGAATACTTCCGCGGAGCTGAAGGCCGCCGTCCTCTCCATCGAAGGCGACAGAAGGCACAGGGAATACAAGGCGCTCGACTCTATGCCATTTCTTAAGCAACTCATATCGAGACTTATGATAGAAGTGTTCTTCCTTTCGAGGGAACCCGCTTTTTAATCATTAGTTATTTCATATAAATATAGCCGTTGACTATTATGTAACTAATTGCTTATTAAATATCTTTTTGAAAAGATTTAACAACTTTTAACTCAAAAATTTTGGAGGACAGAAATGGGGTTCCCTATCTTTGCAGAAAACAAATCATCACATGGAACTCATAAAGAAAGAAACTGAACTTATAGCCGCACTTGGCAAGGAATATCTTTCACAATTTATGAAAGACAATGACTTATATGACCAGGTGTTCGCGAGGATTGCGGAATCACTCTTCAAGAATTTCGCGATAGAAAGCAATGACGAGACTTACAGGTTCGTGGAGATAGAGTTCTACCTTAATGTCACTGACGAGGATGGAAAGCCAGTCACATACTTCAGAGATTGTGCTGAAGCGGGTGAATGGCACATACATTACAGCGGATTCGACCTTTGCTTTGAAAGTGACAATGATTGGTATGGAGGTATACTAATCCGTTCCGTCAAGAGAGGAGACTATGATGACGATAAGGAGTTCATATACGGTCCACTCAAGTGTCTGAAGACTCTGTTCCGTAAGATGAATGCTTTCGGCACACATGACAAGGTGCCTAAAATAGTTGAGTCAGAAAGCAGATTTGAGGAAGATTTCATTCCTGAATGCTATACCCGCTTCGGTATTGACGAAGACAGAAGCAAAAGAAGATATCGCTATACTATTCCTGTGACTATGTGGAAGAAACATAGCGGATACAGCGCTTTCCCCACCAAGAAATAGCACAATAACATATGATCAAAGAATCTCTTTGCAACAGGGTGTATTTTTCTGCACTCTTGCCGGAGGCGTGTCCGGTAACATACACGGGGCTCGTGGAAGTCCTCGACAGGCATGGTGTCCCCCACTCTCTTCTTGAAGGGACCAGGAACATCTGGTGCCGGGACTACATGCCGGTACAGATGACAGACCATGAGTTCGTTTCGTTCGACTACCATCCCGACTATCTTTTGGACACTCCGGCACACCGCAGGAGCATTTCGGACGGTTATGCAGTGGCAAAGGCCAACGGCTTCGATTACGTCCATGACAGGCGTGACATCAAGATCGACGGAGGCAACACTGTACATTCCGGAATGAAACTGATCCTTACCAGCAAGGTGTTCGAGGAGAATCCCGGCATACCTTATGACCACCTCTGCCAGAGTCTGCGTATGAGTCTTGGTGCGGAGCCGGTCTTCATCCCCTGGGACTCGAACGAGATATACGGCCATACTGATGGCGTCGTCAGGTTCATCGACGACGATACCGTTCTTATTACCAACTACGCCCAGTGGGACGCAAGGATGGCAGGGCGCTTCAGAAGATGCCTTGAGCCTCATTTCAGGACGATTCATGAGCTTCGTTTCGATGTCAGGAAACCATACAGGAACAACTGGGCATACATCAACTGGCTCCAGACCGACAATGTGCTGATCCTGCCAAGGTTCAATGTTCCGGAAGATGAACAGGCATTCGCACAGATATCCTCCCTGATGCCGGAATATGATGGCCGTATAGAGATGGTCGACGCCACCGACCTTATACGTCACGAGGGATGTCTTAACTGTGCGAGCTGGACAGTCTATGAACCTAAGGAGAGACCAACATGGGAGATGTAAATCACAGGCCTGAAAGGAAGATCAGCGAATCAACATGGGTGGAAAATACTAGTATTTACGCAACAACAGAACAAAATAATCAATTTTCCGTTTCACGAAATATTGACGAAAACCATATAATACCAATCAATACTATCCGTATTGAAAACGGGCCGCACCAACGTCTTAATATGCTACAACTTATCGCTCACTTGCGTCTTCTTCGCGTGTCTGAGATTGATTGTGGTCTTGCCGAATCTCCAGGTGAGGCTCAAATAGAACTGGCGGGGACAGTACCAGTACTCGTTGTGTTGGTAGTAGTTTTCGGCATAAGTATCCCTCGTAGGGCCATAATAACGGTTCTGGAATGGCATCATAGCCCTTGCAGTCAGGATCAGACGGTTCTGCAGGAAGCCTTGACGCAGGCCCAATGAATACACATAGTCCACGCCGTGATAGGTACGCTGGAGAGTTGTTTCACCACCGGATATACATCCAGCGACGAATCCCATAGCTCCTTTCCATAAATCGACATTGCTGCTGAGGTCGAAAGCCCATTCCACACCGTCATTCTTCTGGTCCAAACTTGGTGCATAGAAGTAATTATAGCCCACTTTCGCCGAAGACTGGAGGCTGAACCGCTGGCCCGGATTCCAGTTGAAACTCACCATCTCGTCAATATGATTGTAGGTAACGGCATTCTCATAGGTGGAGACCTTGACGCCGTCCGGATAGACCTTGGAGAGATATTCAATCTTGTTGTTGCACAGGCTACCGTAAGTTCTGGCAGTAAGATCCCAGGTTTCCCCGCTTGTCCTGTATGTCAGAGTCAAGGCATCAGACACTACGGTTCTCAGATCCGGATTGCCGTGCATCTTGCTGTATGGTGATTCCTCGAAGATGTATGGATTGAGGTAAGTGACGCTAGGACGGCCTAAACGACGTGTATAAGACACGGAAAGAGTATTCCTGGAGTCAATCTTCCACGCTGCATTGAGGTATGGAACGATATTGAAATTGCCGTTGTCGAATGTCAGATTTCCGGAAGCACTCTTGGAAAGACCTCGGTTCAGAGTGTATTCCAGCCTTGTACCAGCCTTCAAGGTAAGTTTTGAGAACCTGTATCCGTAACTTGCATAGGCGGCGAAAATATGCTGCTGATAATCCAGGTCATTGACATTTGAATCATCAATAACCCATTTTTCTTCAGCATAATCCCATAGCTCATCCTGCGAATCTGCCACATGTGAACGTAGTGTATATTTTGCACCGGACTCGATCTGATGCGTCTTCTGAAGGGTAGCGAAATAATCAATCTGACCGACCTGCTGGATCGTGTGTTCCGTATTGAAGGAATGACGATGATAGTCAGGATAGTTCAAGATCGGAACCACTATCACATCGTTTTCCGTACTGTTAGGATTTCCATCAATGGCATAACTGAATGTAAGGATACCTCCATCGTTCCTGAATGTCTTCTGGTATGCCAGCTCTCCGGAGAAAGTTTTATAACGGTTGGTGCGCACAGTTGGTTCGTTCATCTCGATGGTCTTGAGATGGCCGGTATTCCAGAAGGTTTCCGTGATGTCATCATCGCTAAGCATCTTCTGGAAGTTTGCCCAACCCGAAAGGGTTATGAGATTCAACGAATCAGGCTCATAACTGGCCTCAAGAGAGAATGCTCCTGATGAGAAACTATTGTTGCTGTCGAAATCAAGACGCTGGTAACGGTAGTCTTCGCTTGTATAGTTCTCAACATCTGTTACGCCATAGACAATTGGATTACGGAAACTTGTGCCGCTTGCATTTGCACTTACAGTGAACTTACCCAACTGAGCATTTATGTAACCGTTTCCGCTTGCTGCTCCAAGATTGCTGCCTTGTGTTCCTATAGAACCGCTGTAGCCTGATTTCAGGCGCCTGGCCAACACTATATTGATGATGCCGCCAATGCCTTCCGCATCGTATTTCACCGGCGGATTGGTGATGACCTGTATTTCCTTTATGGATGACGCAGGAATGGTCTTGATGAGTTGGTTGAAGTTCCGGGCAAGCATACCAGTGGACCGGCCGTTCACGAGCACCTTGTAATCATTGCTGCCGTTCAGCAGCACCTCCTCGTCACCATTGATGCTGAGCATAGGAACGGCGCGGAGAATGTCAATGAGGTTGCTTCCTTCTGCCTTGGGATCAGCCTGGACATTATACGTCAGCTTATCCGCATCAGCCGTCACAAGATCACGTCTGACAGTAACAGCTGCCGCCTTCAATGTGTCCCTTTTTTCAGAATAGAATCCCGTTGTGTCCACCTGCTGGGCACCAGCAATCGCCACCTGCAACACGGCAGCAAGGATAAATAAAAATTTCTTCATTGCTTGATTGTACATTTTTCAGCGCAAACTTACAATGAAGGAGCAAAAGGCTTGTCAGGAACTCCCTGACATTTGTCTGACAATAGTCTGTCAGCGTTTTTTCAGGCTATACCCGATGCCGCGGCGGGTCTCAATTTCATAACCACTGCCTTCCAGGGAGGTCTTTAAGTGCCGAATGAGCGAGTACATGGCATCGTCCGTCACCGGCTTTCCGAGCCAGAGGGTACGGCAGATTTCTTCCTTGGAAAGTTCGCCGTCGGGAGCCGCTTCGAACAGGTCAAGGAGCTGCCGTTGCATGGGGGTAAGTTGGAGCGCCGGTGCCATCCGATTCTTCCGGGTAAGCATCGCCGAGCCGATGAGCCAGAATACGGCCATCAGGCTGAATGCGGCGGGCAGCCGCTTGTCGGCAAGACCGAAAACCGAAGCCATGGAAACATCGGCATATCCACGGATGGTGGCATCCTCCAAATGCATAATGTCGCTGCAGATCCCTTTAGGCTTGTCTCCGGGAAGGCAATAGGCGATATAGGTGCTGTCCTTGAGGACTGGCAGGGTGAGCTTGTCGCGCATCAGGGCGACGGTGTCAGGTGTGATGATTTCGTCCTGCGAACTTGCCAGCGTGGAGGACAGCGCCTGGTTCAAGTCGCTTACAATGATGTGCCGGGCATTTTTATAGCTTCGCTCGCCGGAAAATATCGCGGCGAGGAAAAGCAGGATTACGATGATGGATGATAAATGATTCTTCATTAATACCTAATTTCTACAAAGTTAACATAAAATACTGATTTAGGTATGACTAATCTTCGAGTAGCGTCCACTCGACATGACGGGTGCCGCCGGTGGACCGCACACGGTGAGTCATTGTTCCCAGGAGTTCATAGAGCTTCGTGCGTCCAATTCCCAATTCATGGGCAAGGGCTGTTTTGGAGATGGTAGAATTAACCCGAACGATCTCTATGAGCCTGTCCTCTATTGATTTGTTCGGAAAGGGGATCTGCAGACCTCACAATAACCTTGAAAGAAGAAGGCTCCGAGAGGATGTATTCCGCAGGCGGATTACCGTTTTCTTTGAGTTCATCGGCTACAAGTCCGATGCCCATTCCGAAGCGGTTCACAAAGCCCAGAGCCCTCATCACGCCTGAGATGAGCGGGTTGCGATAGTCGGTTTCCATGGGGAAATTCTCCGGGCGGGCCTTGCCGTAGAGGTTGCCGGTGTTGTCGAACTCAAGACGGTCGGCGTACTCGTAAACGTGTGCGGGAGAATTGCTCCCGTTGTAGGCTCGATGCTGGCAGATGTTCATGAGGAGTTCTCGGGTAGCCTTGTAGGGATAGCCAATGAAAGTCTTGTCCCGAGGGAGGCAAGTTGGACTTCTATGGGGCGCTTGTCTTTCTTGATTTCCTTCTCATCAACCATGGCGGGAAGGAGGGTGTTTCCTTCGCTACGTATACCGGCGAGGTCTTTCTGGAGGTCGTCGTTATAGTGGAGACCGGAGGGTTTTCCATCGTTATCGGCACCGATGAACAGATAGCCGGGTTTGCCGGTGTTCGGCCTGCGAGAGAGGGACGTGGAGTGGTTCCGCATCGAAGAAGTCCAGAAGGACTGATTCCGGGAGCCGGAAAAAAATGAAGGCTGCAAATGGCATTTACTATGCCGCTTGCAGCCTCCAACTGTTTATGATGGGATTGAATGATTATTTACTATAAGGGCTGAACGTCCCAATACTCAGGAATGTGATAATTCTCATAACAAACTTCGGGGGAATTTTTATATTCGTATTCGTAGACCATCGGATGCAAGTGCAATGTAGGCTTTTGGGGCTCGTGAACTTTTGTTCCTGCCTCATCAAGCCAATTTTCCAAACACATATATGCACGGACATCAAATGCCCCCATAGTTACACTTGAGAGTTGGGAGCAACCATAGAACATTCCAGCATAGCAATAATTTACCAATTCGCTAACAAAAAGCTCTGGTGCCGTTGTGAGTGAAGTGCAACCGTAGAACATATTTTGATAGCAACTACTTGCCAATGATTGAGCAGGAAGCTCTGGTGCCGTTGTGAGTGAGGTGCAACCGTAGAACATATTTTGATAGCAACTACTTGCCAATGATTGAGCAGGAA